>Ga0065711_1026830_pt1 | contig 58754 bp, 29 predicted proteins | sample Hoacrofraction12_FD_59098 | JGI IMG/M metagenome (GOLD analysis project Ga0065711, IMG submission 59098) | Hoatzin crop microbial communities from Cojedes, Venezuela - Epithelial fraction 12 v2 (version 2) | ecosystem: Host-associated > Birds > Digestive system > Esophagus > Crop | place... | reverse complement strand
AAAAAAAAAAAAATCAACAGTTTAGGGAAGGGGAAGGAAAGATACACCACTAACTTGCCGGCAATTAAGCTTGTTTGGACAAACTTTCCCACGGCTGAGTTAATTTTTTTCACTGCTAACAGCAGAAAGAGAAGTTCAAATTCTACTCCCCACCTTTTTAACTGTAAATATATGCAGTCATAAATACAAAACACATGTCCATTTCTCAAAACTGTAACTGAAAACATCATAAGCAGTTTCAACATCAATTATCCTGACTATGACAGACTCAAAGAGGTTTAAACAATTTGTTTCCAAAGTGATCTAAAAAATCCCCTCTAAAAACAATTATATTGCAAATTATTTTTGTAAAGGCCAGGTTGCCTTTTCTATTAAATTAACAATCAGGAGAGCATGAATGAACCTACAGACACAGTTTTCTCCTCTGGAACAGGGAGACAGACTCACACACTCTCCATGTATAGATACCACTTTTTTTGTCATTACACATGCAAAATGTGTTTGGATGTGTTTATATATATAAACAGAAAGGAAAAGATAGTTGTTACAGTAGTTTCTGTTCTACTTGAATAATGTAAATCACTCTTCAAATGCCCATTATTCATTGAGGCATTACGCTAATGAATATTCAGGGTAGTGGGCTTAGGCTTTTGCAAGTATACTTACATCAGCATCAATGGTATGCTGGAACTGTTTTCCAAAATCAATACATTTCCTTTTTGCTGTTCTGGCAATACTTGTTAATAAGCATACCCTTGTCATTATTTTTTAAAAAATAGATATTAAAATTTAAGCACAGTAATAACATATGCTGTAATTACAGTTGCCATCTGGGAATCTTAGGGATGGTCCATGAGGCATCCACCACATCAGTTCTCTGGGCAGAAATTTAGACGTTTTGATGGATGAAATGTGTACGTGGAGAAAAGAGAAGCCATTCAGCCTACTTTGAGTCCTGGTCCTTCTTAGTCCATGGTGGACAGTGATCCTATTCCATGCCTTCCTACAAATCAAGCTGTCCTATACTTAGCTCATCCAATACAAAACCCCCGCCTACCATTCTAAGCTAATAAGATGTGGGACATTATCCCCCACGTTATCTAACCTTACCAGCCAATTGGTCCAAAATACAAGCGGTCAGCTCAGCACCAGCATTGTGCCCTACAAGGTAAGAGGATAATGGATATTGATTGCAGGTGGCTGCAAGGAGCTATCATGTGGATCCAGTCCCCAGAGTATGACAGTATTGATATCAGTGGTGCAAGCAGCTGTCAGAGCCATACAAGCAGGCTTTCAGCTGAGGGTCGTGAGGCAAGAGGTCACAGCACCCAGCGGAGGACAAGCAGAGATAGCTCAGTGCAGATAAAGCTGTTGCTCCTCCCATATGGCCGCACTCAGCAGGGCAGGGTGTGGGACCCGTTCTACTCGCACTAAATCTGTTGGGTTGTTGATGCAAGGCGGCACTGGAGCCTCCCTGCCACTGTCAGAAATCATCAGGCTTCAAACTCCTCCGGAAAAGGGTAAATCCCATCTTGGAGGCCATGAAGCCACAGCATTTCCTCGTTTGAGTCCAGGCCTCAGCAGGGACCATACAGAACTTTGAAGGAATCTTGAATAATTGCACTATATCAAAGCAGTGAGACCTTGGTGCTTTGCTAACTATGTGAATTCCACCTTGTGCTAATAGTATGGAAAAAAGGGTAGATTAGATGTGTAGGTTCATTATATGAGAGCTCTGCCGGACAGATGAAGCATGGAAATAAGGATGTGTGCCTGTCTACCTTCCAGAAAATAATTCAGATCTCTGCCAAGGCCTGCTACTTCAGGATCTCTTAATGCATGATTAAGTTGAAGCATTAGTGACCTCAAGGAAGGAGAATGAGAAGGAGGAGGAAGGGAAGCAGCTGCCCAATCTTTCCACTGAGTGGAAGTCAGGACTGCCTCAGACACAATAACTCCATTGACTCAGGAAAATAAATATGCATTCATTCAGAAGATTATCTAATCAGTCTAGGTCTAGCTATTAGGTCAGTGGATTACCTCAGCCTACCACCAGTCTCAGCAAGCCCTGCATCTCCAAGAAGAAACAAATTAAGAACATGCACATTCCAGGGTCACAGCATTTTTACAGTCATCATAGCCAAAAAGCAAAAGCTGGGTGTAAAACTGTCTCTCTATAGCCAAATTACACACAAAGTGTGTTGTAAATCAGCTTCACCCCAGGGAAGGCAAGCTGTAAACTACCTATCATTTTACACAGCTACGTATAACCATCATGGCAGAGGAAGCCTGAAAAGGTCAAGAGATTTTTCTAAACTACCTACATCTCTGGAATAGCTCAAGAAGCCACATAATCTAAAGTCCTCAGACAGTATCTCTGTCAGCTGGTTTTTTCCTTATGAAAACGAATGTGTAGCTTTCTAACTGCCTTCAGCTTCTGCTGAATTAAACACATTCCAGCGTCTCTAGAGCAGCACTTCAGCAGTTGCACTCTCCTGGGTAATGCTTCTGGGGGAAAGAATACAGAACGAAGCCCTCAGCTGACAATTTGGGAGGCCTGCCGCCGGTTATTGCCATCAGTTATTTTTCAACTGATTCAAAGATAACACAAGGGCTGAAAGCTTGTAGCTACTTCTTTTGAGAAAAAGAAGTCCAAACAGCTTCTCTTTGTCCTGGGGATTACTCAGGAGTTTCCCATAACCTACCTTAGATCAACTCAAAATTAAAAAAAAAATTAAAAAAATGCTCTTTTTTTTCAGTATTTGAAGGCCTGTGTTCCTTCCACAAAATAAATATGCAAATGGAATTGCAGTGCAACTGACTGAAACTTTATACAATTCTTCCAGGTTCATAAACATTTCATGAACTCAGATTAAATTTCAATTACAATACAAGTACTTCCACGAGCAGCAGAATGAAAGACGCCTGTTCTCTCCTAGCTTTGTGCTCATAGTTAGGTTCCCTGGGACCTCAGGAGGTGCAAAACTCCAAGAGAAAGTGCTGCCCTAGGTGGGATGTTCTCTGTCCTGCAAGGACTCCTGAGATCTAAGAAGCCTTTCCGGCTGTGGGAACAACAGTACATCTTCCCTTGCTACCAATTCCCACAAAGCTTATAGGAACTCGCCAGCAGATTCGCTACCTATAGGGCACAGCTTGACACAGACATAAAATGTACCCAGAGATGCGTGATCATATAAAACATGTTTACAAACAGGATAAAAACTAGATTCTCTTGGGTCTCGACAGAACCAACATCAGGGAAAGGCCAAGGCTCCATAAGCAAGGACTAACAAAAGACTCAGTGGTGAACCATTAGCATCCTTTTCTGTCATGGAAAAGACTTTTTCCTCCAGTTCCTGGCTAAAATGCCCTCTGTAGTGCTTGCCTGCCTTTCTGTCTGGTTTAGCCAAAACTCTTTTGTCTTTCACCTCGTATACTGCTGCTTTTTCTCTTTCAGCCCTGCCTTTCAGCTGCTGCTGAGCTCATCTTCTCCCCACACAGCAGGCACTGCGCCTGTTCTGGTTCCCTTGCTGATTCTCATCAGCTAAGGCATTCACAGCCCACGCCATCACTCCCAGAAGGGTGGGCAGAGCCTCCCCAGCCTCCGACTTCCATTCCCTAGGCTGCTCACGAGCCCTTGGCCTCCGCTGCTGGCAGACTGGGGCTCTTCGGCTGTGCTCACAGTGTCCCCTGTCCCGGGACAGCTCTCCTGCCCTCCAAGTCCTTCAAAACCCTTATCTCTGGGAAGAGGATCACGACTTCTTGTTACTCCAGCTGATGCACCAGCGCCTCACATTGTGCTTGTTTGTCATCTTTTCATTGCATGTTCCTTTCAGCAATGAATACAGCTTATTTGTGCTCCACACAGTGCCATGCAAATTTAGGGCACTATTTTAATGCATGATAAATAATTACTATAATTAACAGAAAAACAAAATGCCTCCTGGCAATTTGTCAGGACTAGACACCTCTTTCCCTGCCAGATATTTTCATATGTATGACATGTACATATAAGATCCCTCTTGCCTCTATGTAGGGACATGCATCTCCCATTAGCAGTAATGGGAATTATGTGTGTTCACTGAGGGGAAACTGTAGTCTACCCTGGCTGGTGCGCTATGTTAGTTGTGCTTTATTGGATCATACGGAGCATGCCAAATAAAAAAAGAAAAAACACTTTTCCATCTTCATTGTTCATCGACAAATATATAGAAAGCCCCTGTACACAATCATGCTTTTAATTAAGTGCTATTTGCAGGTGCTATTGCTCTCCAATTTCCTATAGCCATTTCTGAAAGAGCAATAACAAAAATAATCTGCAAAATAAAGTGATTAGGGATAAAAATTAGCTAGAGTTACTAGACTGATGAGAAATTTTTAAAAAATGAGCAATTTTAATAAACCACATTTTGAAACTATAAACATCCGTGTATTGGTAGATGCTGCACTGCGAAATACTAAACTTCATTTCACTATCAATTTTCTGATTCATCTGAAGAAGTTCATTATCTGTTAAATTGAAGGCAAGCCTCCCACAGAGGAATGCTATCTAAAGATGGATGTGTTTGCATGTGAAAGGATAGTCTTTCTTGGCTGTTTATCAAAAAAGACATTCATGGACTAGTTACTATACTTCACTACTTTGTAAATATAAAGTACAATACATACACGCAATTGTATGACGGTGGTTCATTTTTGTCATCTGGTTGTTACACATTAATACAAATTTAGTCCAAACATCCAAAGTTATGCTGCTAGGAATGTTGCCATCTGGTTTTAATGAATATCTGGGGTCCATTTTTCAGTTAAGCTTTTCTTATTGTGTTTGTGTGTTGCTTTTTCCAAGCTATCTGCATAATTGCTTAAAGATTTTACTGCAAAATTAATATCCTCACTGTGAATGAGGGAGAAGGGCAAAAACCAGGATGACAAAGGCTGAAATGAGGTGAAAGGCAAATTCAATTTTTCCTTGCACCATAGAAACCTCGTCAGGACTAGCTTTATCTGGTAATCCACATTTAAACTTTAACCTGTAGGGGGGCTCTTTGTGTTAGTTAATGTAAGCATAAAAAGAGTCTGAATCACTAATCAGATTAATCATATTTTGTGAGACTCAAAAGCTTCATTAAAAGGACCTCGTTTCCAAGCTACACATTTCAGAAAGGGAAAAAAAGTTGGCTATGAAAAGGAAAGAGTAACACTGAAATTCAAAAAGACACAGACTGCGTGTCTCCTGGAATTAAACCAAACAGAGTTACGAACTGGAACAACATCCACCTTCATAAAATACACCTTGGTGATGCCAAAACAATTAGGACATTTTACTATTGAAATGATGCGTTCCCTACATTTACAAAGCTTCATCTTATGCACGAGAGAGAACCATTTATTAGATAAATACAATAAATGTCTTCCCTTTCCTCACATTTCTGGAAGTCTCCCTCTCCACTGAAGCAATCTTGTTTCCCAAGTACTTCAGGTGACCCCTCAGAGACAAGAAAATGTGAACTTCGGAAGAATAAGAACTGGAGTCTCTCATCTGTAGTCAGGTTATTTACATTCACACAAGAAACACCCCAGTTCCCTAAAGAGCAAGCCACTCTCCCACGTTGGCATAGCATTGTGCTCTCTTTCAAAAACAACAGAATAACTCTATTTCCAATAAACAAGTCGCTTGTCACAAATGAAGCTTCAGGGAGCTGTTGTGCGTGCCTATGGAACAAAACATGGTTTACGATCAGAATCCCGCCCTCAAGGTTTTTGTCATTAAGTCCAACAGGAAGCATTTGTACTTCAGAGAGTGTGAAACCTGTTTCAATCCCAGCTTACTCTGTATTGTTCTGGAGTTAGTGGGCCTCTGAAATCAGGAGATGCTTTGAGAAAACAATGATACAAGTGAATAACAAAGCTGAAAGTCTTCTGTTCAGAAGAATATTCAATACTGAGCACGTGAAAAACTTTAAAGCAGTTACATTCTCCCTAAAATGTCTTGTATTTAAGAGGTGGGGAGAGAAATCAAGACATGACATCACTGGGATGATCACTTGAAATACAGACTCACCCATTTTCCAACCATGTGACTGGGGCAGTAGATTTGGCCTCACCTTTGTTTTCCAAGTGAGAAGGATCATCCTCATGCTGCATCCCAGCCAAACTGCTTGCCCATATTTCACCAGTAGGCTTCCACTTTTCTTTCACCATAACTTGCCAAGATCCCTTGTTCCCGCAAGCTGCCTGACCCTTTGCATGCCCTGTATTAAACAGGTAAACAAACTCATGAACCATTCAGGTAATCTAAAACACATTTTTATGCATACATTGAATTCTTCACTCTACATGAGTTTATACACAAATTAATAACTTTCTAGATGTCTACGTACAAGTTTTGTTCATAATTGTACTGAGACTTTACTGCTTGGCATAGTCAGTTATACCTAAAGGCACTGCCTGTACCCTGGGTCAGACGACAGCAGGTGAGGAATCTTCTGCAGTAAAAGAGCAATCACCAAGGAATTGTTGTCACACTGCAAAGCTCAGGAGGGAATGACAGTGCTTGGGTGGGCTAATTCCCTCTCCCACCTTCTCTCTTCCATAAAGCTGATATTGTCCAGTTGCTGCATGTGCTACAAAGGCTTTAAGGAAAACACAATGGCCAAGCTTTCCACACCTCATACACCTCACACTTCACGCAGTGTTTTACCACGGGCTTTCACTGCATGGCTGCATTTCTGAGTGTGTGCCATTGTGTGCCAACCTGTGCCCTGAGGTCTTCACTGCTTCTTCATCAAATAACACAGCTGTTGAAAGGTACATCAGCTCCATCCAGCACACATTCCCCAGCTTTCCCTTCCAAGGAAAAGGAGGGGAGAAAGGCCAGTGAATGCCAAGGTCTTGCTCCAGTGAGGAGCTGGGATGCAGCCAAGGACAGGCTCCCAGGTTCCCAGTGTAGATGTAGACTATGATACCATTGAATTCTTCAGAAAATATCACACAAATCTAAGTTATTTATGAGCGGACTTCAGCACATGTTTGCACCAGTGTAAATCTGGAGCAACTGAACTGGCTGCAGCAGAATCCTTCTAAGTCTCAGCCAATGCAATTTAGGGCAGAATCTGTCCCTTTAGTTTAGGTTATAAAGAAATGCTGTCCTAAAAACACAGACACAAAGAATTTTACCTGAACACAAAGAGAACCATTCATAGGTCTGACCCAAAGCTATGAATTTAAATGATCCAAATCTAACTCCAAAATATGAGATCTTTGAATTAGGAAAATTTAGAAAAACACTAGGATGCATTAGTAGTATTCACCACCATTTTGTTTTGGGTCAGGTTTTCTCAGCTTTCCTCATGCTTCCTCACCTTGTTTTATGACAAGTTCCAAAGGCACCCATATAAACACTCCCAGAGTGTATTTCTGTGCTGCACAAACAGCCATCATAAAAAAAATCCCCTATCAGCTTGTCATCTGAGCTGTGGTACTTCCCTGTCCACCACAGGGCAGAGTCAAAGGGATTAGCTTTCAGCACTGCTGTCAGTCTGCTAAAGCTGCTGGAGATGGTTGAAGCTGGCCTGCTTGTCTTTGCCCTGAGCCAAAGCAGGCTGTCCCCATGCTAGATACATGCTTTAGCTGAGGTTAATGACGGGCTGAGAGGAAGCAAACTGCTGCAGCTGTTCTGAATATGCTCCAGGTATGTTTCTTATTTTATAGGTTGGGAAACTGAGTCCCAGAGACATAAAAATCACAAGCCCGTGCCCACAGAAGTTTGTGGCAGTGACCCTCGCAGAACCAGAGCCTTTGATCCCCTTCCTCCTGCCTGTGTGTGGCTCGCACTCCCAGCGGCGTCCCTGCCCGCGTGGTGCTGGGCTGGCAGCGGCTGGGCTCCCTCGCTCGGCACAGATTGCCCTCGCCCAGCGTGAGGGCAGCTCAAGACGGCACGTTCATTTCCCGAGAGATGGAACTACAGCAACACAGCAGAAGATGTGTTCAGCAATGGAGTTCAAAGGCTGGGAGGATTCAAATTATACTCAGCAGCTCACACAAGATATATTCAATAACACTTCTTCCCCTCATTTTAATTCTAGGCTCAGGTAATGGGATTTCTATTGAAACCATGTAAAAAACCAGCCAACTCCGTAACAAGCTGAAACATCAGCATTTGTTCAGCCTGAATGATGACAAGTGTCTAGCGAATGCACATTTCATGATAAGTTTTTCACAAAGATCTTGAGAATCTGTGTGAAAATATGATGATAACCATTTACGAATGTCTGGCCCTGCCTTGCTTTAAATTTGTGGGTCTGTCAAAACCCAAGCAACCATTGAGATGGTTGCCTAAGTTGGATGAGGTCCACATTCCCTGAGCTGCATAATGTCACTTGTCTCAGCTCATTTGAGAATATTTTTTCTTGTCCTTCTATTTAAAAAAAAACCAACACACAAAACCCTCAAAAACAAACAAACAAAAACCCTTACGTGTTTTATTTCCATAACTGTTAGAGAAATATTTTAAAAACTAATACAAACCTCATAAATTCCAAAGAAAGGCAACACTGGAATGCCCACCAGTTATGCCCACAGGAAAGCAGCAGATCCAGAGCTTTTAACACTTCAAATAAAAATTTCTGTTCTGCAAAGAGAAAATCCCCTCTCTTCTGTAGTTCCAGACTCTACAGATCATTAGGTAGGTAAAGCAAACTTCTGATCTTTTGATCATTCACAACTCTTTGGAAAGAAGTTTCCCACAAGGCTCATGATGCTCTAAGTCACTTTTGTTTCTGCTCTGCAGCCTCCCTCTCCCCAAGTTAAAACTCCTGCAGAACAAAACAGCACTGCTGAGCTCAGCAGCATCACGAAGGAGGAAATCTGTGGCACCCTACGGCCTGATTGTATAAAAATGTGTAATGTTACCAAGAAAGTGGAGTGGGAAAACATTCCCATGACTGCTTGGTAGGGCTTCACGCCTGTAAGGCATGTGTGAAGATAGCTTCACACCTATGAATATCGCACAGACTCAGACCCTCATCTCTTCTCTGAGTTCTTAAATAATATTCCAGCTGGGGACCCAACTATAAACATTTTTGCACTTAGAGAGCAATAAAAAGAGAACACAAGGGACAGGAAGCACTTGGCTAAATTTGCAGCTTTTCTCTACATTATAAATAAGGAGGATGCATTTTTCCCTTCCTCCTCCTGTCAGCCACCTTCTGTTCACTTGTCCCTGCTGCACTGCCATCTAAACGCTCCTATCTCAAATCTTCTAAGTACCTGGATCAAGCAGTAGCAAATAGTGTACTTTGGGACACAAAATGTGATATGGCAAACTCCTACAAGGGAAGAGTGAAATTAGCTCCCTTTTCCATCTGGGCTGCCTCAAACACAGCGAGGATCCTGTCCTTTAAAATTCCTGATAGCTGTGACTCTGTACGGGGAACTGCACAATTCTTCCGTATCACTCAGTGAGGTTCTACAGAGAAAGTCCAAACCTAAACACTTGCCTAGATTGGGTTTGAGTGCACGTAATGGACAAAAATGTAGAAAGTGATTGTTCCTTGAGCATCAGAAAAGATTTGGAGGGGGAGAGAGAGAACAAAAGATCAGGAAAGGTCCCTAAATTGTCTGGATGCAATATGAGCCAAACTCTGCTTGTTTGGATTTCTGTTTACCCTTCCAAATCAGAGGAGGCAGTTCAAGAGAGAATCTGTTGGTTTGCTGTATTTCAGAATGTTATTTCAGCTGGACAAAACATGAGCAGTTGTGCAGCTGTGAACATGTACAATGTCTTAAGCTTTTAGTGACAAAGTGGCATTGTATCCTTAAGACATTATATTGCTATGGTATAGTGTTTTATTCAGATGATCAGAGTAATAAAAGAATAGTTTTCTATTGCCTGAATTGCTGTTGAACCAAACAACTCACTTCTCTACCTCTAAACAAAGAGAAATAAGGTATTTTTCCAGTGTTTGGCACCAATAGAGTATTTTTAGAATGTTTCCAGTTATGGACCCATCTGCATCCTGTTCCACTGTTACTGCACAAAGGAAGGAGAAGCAGAACTGCACAATAACAGAGGAGGGACAAAGAAATTACTCCTAGTATTTCCCCCTCTCTTAACATGAAAACAGATTTCTAAATATTATCGCCTACCATCTCATTTGAGAGGCTGCACTTCACCAGTAATGAGAGAATTTGAAATCTATTGAAATCATAGTATGGGCACATTGCTAACTCATGTTCGCGAGCTAGCATCACCTAAATTACAGTTTTATGACACAGTATTAGAAAAAGAAGGTCATGCACACTGAAACCTGATTTTTACTGGGAATGTAGTAGTCAATTTAGTAGGGAAATTTAGTCACTGAGGAAAATGTGCTTTTAAAAGCCATATTGTCTAGAGGAACAAATACAGCACTATCTTTCAGACTATCTTCCCATGGGCCTTGATAATAGTACTTTAGAAACACCTTTTTGTAATGAAATAAGCATTAACCCACGTGCATAGATTGCACGCAGGCCTCAGTCACTATAGTACAATCCCACTCTGCTTCTCGCTCACCTTGTGTTGCAACTTTCCTGCTTTCAAATTGTTAAACATCCCCATAACAGATTTGCTTGTAAATATATTAAAACACTTTATAATGCCATGGTTCGCCTGTAGTAGTAAGTACTTTATCTTCAATCCATTGTACGTATGCAGACCTGTGGCCCCAAAAGGCTGAAGAAGTTGCCTAAGTTTATACACTAAGTTAGTATGAGAACTGAAAAATGAGTTTTATTACTTTCAGTTCTACGTTTAGGCCACAATTTCTACAATAACAAAACGAGAAACTACACAAAGCTTAGACAAACAGCCTGCTGCCTTCACCTGGCAATGCGTTTTTACATGGACAGTGACTATTTGCATCTCCTCTCCTATGGGTACAGTTTGAGATCTCCTTAAGAAGGCTCAAACTAAGTGCTCAAGATCAGTGACATTTTTGAAAATTTTCCCTGAAACTGTCCTCATTTTCAGTTTGAAAGTAAATATTGGCTTCACTGTGCACCTGGTGAGGCCAAGCGCTGCAATCCCTGATGTTCGCAGGCAAGCCCCCTCTCCCCCCAGTACCACCAGTGCATTTCTCTACCCTTCGGCGAGAGACCGCAGAGGAACAGCTCTTTCTTCTAGGAAAAAGTGCACTTCTCGACTTCACAGGGTCCATACAGAGTAAGCCTTTAAAGACATTAGTATCAATACTGATGGTTCTGTGACCTGGCTGAAGTTGTGCTTAGTTTAGAACTAAAGACAGAAAGTGCTGCCTGAACATGGAGTGTTAATTTAATGTGAGAAATACAGCCTGGCATCTAACAGACCCTTCTCCTACCCTTATACCAGTAACTCCCTGAGCTCTCCACACAGATGGATGTTCTGTCTTCTGGAAACAATAATCACATCGCTGAATTTTCCAGTAACTTTTCAAATGATTGCAAAACTATTTTGCACAGTAATCTAGGGAAAACGTATAAACGGTCTTCAATGCAGCATAGCCTTTAACACCTAGCAGACCACCAACTACATTCCAGTAAAAATCAAGAATTTTACATTCGGATATAAGCATTGATTTGCTCAGCTGGCTGATGGTGGATCACCCACAAAAGAGTTTGGAGGGTCTCCTTGTAAGAACTGGAAAGTTAGGATTAGAAATGTGTCTGACTTAAGAGGGAGTTTTAAGCAATTAACTCTGCAAGGGAACAAAAGTGAAGCACAAAGAAACACTAATGGGAAGAGATCATTAACGCAATCCATCCACATTCTCCATCTATACACTCATTACCTGCTGACAACACCAGTAGGATTTGCCTATATGAGGAAATGGACCAAAATAGCTATTGCAGAATGAGCCATTCTTCAATAGCTTTCTGTTTGTCCCTGTGTGGACACTGCAGGAATAATTAGTGCACTTATTCCGCTCTAGAATAATCAGCGCACTAATTATTCCAGACTAAAATATCTTTTATTCCAAAACACTTTGTCCACAAGGGGAGCTATTGTGAAAGAACTTGTGCTCCTCTGCTCAATTTCCATGTGTAAAAAGGACATAATCCGTGCTATTGGAATAGCTGTACCCTCAGACTCCAGGAACAAATCAAATTATAGACAAGTTCTGATTCTCCCATCATTCAGGCTGGTTTGTTAAAGTAAGTGAATACATAGAGTTGTTGTGAAAACAGGATTCAGCTGTACAGCAATGAATAAGCTCTTCTTTTAGGAGATTTTTCTTTATAAAATAATTTTAGTCACATTTGCATCCAAGCTTATTACTGGATTTAATGACTGTAGCGTATAGAGGCTGACATGGTAGATGAGACTTTGCCCACTCTTTTGCAAAGTGTGAAATGCTGAAATGGGATGAGCCTATAGCATAATTAGCTCATTTGATGGGGTAGCTTTATCCAGTGTTTAGAAACACCACTGATCGAGCAGTTTTTTGTGATACGATGAAATTAAACTGAAGAACAATATGCCTAGGCACATCCCCACAACACTGCTCAAATCCTTTAAAATGAAGGATGGAAATGGTAGTGTCAGAGTTTACTAAACTGGGAACAGAGTCACAAATCACAATACTCTAATCTACCTACTGCTCTCCTTTCAGCAGCCTAGCATATCAGCTTTGCAGAGCAAATCTATTTCTATCTGCCTTTTTTTTTTTTTTTTTTTTTTTTTAAATCTTGCCTTTTTATCACAGGAAGTATAACCACATCTGAAGAACGAGTCTCCTTCTTTCTACTCAGGGAATGGTAGAACAGCACACTGGAACAAGGGGATAAACCCCTTTTTTTCCACCCCACACGTGATTTGGCCCAATATTTGAGTAATATAATGCTCAGATAGCAAGACTGTGTAAAATCCTACTTCGTGAAACTGGATATAAGATATTTACATGTAATAAATAATACACTTTTTCACTTCCACGTTTCACGCAGATTGCACTGTCTCACCATCCATCCTCTGCCTTTGTCTCACTAGAGGGAAATCAAAGGCAATTTGGGTTATATTTTAAAATAAGTGGCATCATTGCTTAGCATGTATTTTCAATAACATCTGCAATGGTCATGGGATATGATTTGCTAAGGTTTTACCAATCCCTCCTGTGTCTGGCTAGGATCTAGGAAGTCATTTGATATTTCTCAAAAGACATTCATCGTCTTGAAGCATTCAGCTCCTTCTGACAGTATTATTTTGCTATCTATTCCTTAGCCTTTGATCTCGAAGTTTAAACCAAGATACACTGTTAACCAATAACTGCTCCAAATTTACTACTAGTAAAATTTTCTGTAATATGTTGAAAATGAACTAAATTACATTGATTTTTATTATATCATAAACACAGAATTCTGCATAGAAAAATTGTTATTAAATAGCTCCTTACCAGAAGAAAATATTGACATATACAACACATCTGTAGCTCCAAAAAGCTCTGCTGATGGATTTATTTCCACTTTACCAAATAGAACAAATTTGATTTGTGACAAATAACATTTGTCTATTTAAGGCTCATAAGACAGCTTTTCTTTCCTAGTGATTCCCCTAATAAGTTTTTCCTCAATTGAAGTTTCTGTTCATTTACAAGATGGATGCAATTAGAAATACAAGATGTTCAGTACTCTCAGCTCAGACTCTGTTATTATCTTGTGTTTCTCATGTGCTACTGTAGTTGTTCTACCCTGAATTGAACTAGATTATGATTACTAGTTAAGAACTAAAAACACTGCTACTTTTACTTCGTTCTGTGAGTTACTTTATAAATAAATACTTTCAATTACAAAATTGTTCCCAAAGAAATGGGAATTATGTTGAAAGTACCCCACTGCTGCTGTAACAATTTCAGATTTATTGAATCCTTCTCACTGTATTACAATAGCTCCTGCTGTTTTACCTGGACTGCAGCAATTCCAGATTCCAGCCTTGCATTTTTTAATGTTTCAGACCATCTGGGAGCAAAAAAAAACCCCAACATTCTTCCATCTTCAAGCTTTTGATTAGAATCAGAATGGAAATACTAGGAAGAAATTTTAGAATGTCCCCTTCTCATTTCCAATTGGTTGGGCAAGAGCAACGCAGCTAGATTTCAGTTTTACAGTTCTCTCAGATTTCACAGGCAAGGGTCTAATTTTATTTTATATGCATTTATTAAGGCCAGTTCTAGCATAGTGGCACAGATGATACAGCGGAGTGAAGCAGACGAGAGAAGAAACATGTTTAGCATTAAAACAACACTGAACTTGGAGACACACACTTCCTCATCTGCAGCTATCCTACAGCTAGTGCTGTGCTCTTAAAGTTATTCTTATGAGGAAATTTCATATCAAATTTCTTGATCTTATTGTCATAATCATTAAAGTAAGAATACAGGCTCCGGATATGTGCTTTACCTCTGTATGAAGGCCTGCTGAAAATTCAAACATTTGCATAATTTCACCATCCTGTTGCTTTAGTACTAGATCATTCTCATTTCTTTTTCAACACAACAATAATTTCAAAGAGAAAGCTATATGACAACACTCTCCCTTCCTTACATCTATACCGACCTTTGTACCCAAACTTTGCCTCAGTGTTTTAAATCGCTTCTTTGTTCCTTTCTGTATACGTTTATGTACACTTATCCATTCTTAAGTGTACATCAGAACATTTAGATCACAGAAATTACCAGATATAGCTGATTTACTGACCATTGCATCATAAACATCAAAGACAAAAACACAAAGTAGTAAAGGTTCCAGAGTGAAGAAAAGCACTGACTTTGGTTTCATAGTACAAATAACTTCACTGGACACTTCTGCTGCACCAAGAGTAAGCCACAGCATTTTTTATTTTTACTATTTTATTTTTTTTTTTGTTAAGCACTCCATGTATGTATGCATAGAAGAGAGGGAAAACCTGCTACTGTTTAGGTCTTACCCATTCTAGCACCTAGTAATCTAAAGTCAAATACTACACACTCATTTTAATTGTCTCACTGAGGTCAAAGGAATTATATACTTGTCTAAACTGGTTCTAAATAATAAGAGAACTAAATGATACTTGGAGATTGTTCCAAAACAACAGAAACAAAAACATATCAGCTGTCTCGCCAGTTGCTCACACGGAGATTCCAGAAAAGCTATCCATAGCACATAAAATTATTTATTTTTGTTTTCATTCTTGACAAACTTTTCTTTCATGAACACAAGGGCAGGAAGAATCAACTGCCAGATGGTGAGCTAGGGTATCAGCTATTGGATCCAACGGTACACTGAAAGCAGCCAACATCTCAAGGCAAGACATTTAACCGCATCTGAAAGAAAAAGCCCCCAGTTTCTGGGAAAAAGTAAAATAGAATCAACGAAATGGACCACTGCAAAGTGTAACCACAAAGAGGATCACTGTGTAAGCTGAGATCAGAAGAAAGCGAAACAGATCCAGGAGAGCCATTTAAACAGTGACTTTTGTTGTAAATTATGTATAGAGAGTAAGTCCTGCAAATAATAGGCTTTTCATGCCAGGAGGACAGATAGTCTGTTTATAAATTTATGGTGAATTTGTCAGAGGTAGATGACATCTTTGGCTTTGCTGACACTCTTGTCCCTGTTCTTCACTGATATTCCCTTCCCAAAGTGTTATGGAGTGCTTTCTGTGTTCTATCCCTTGCCACCTTTGCAGATGCATTCAGAGTGTTACACATTACTGAAATTAGCCCTCCATGTGATCCTGGCAGTTTAGAACAGTCTCAAGCGGAGAAAGAGATAAACACATATTTGTATAACTATGAAATGCCTCAGTTGAAGGTAAGCAAAGAAATTAGACTTGGAGAGTACATAAGGGGAATGCAGACCATAAAATCAACAGACTCCCTGAGATGATAATAATGGCCAAGTACTTTAAACCTGTAACACACTGAAGACCATATGAAATGAGCTTGGCAAAGCACAATACACGGAACAGTCATTCGCAAACACCATACCATGCTCAGATCAGGGAACCATTCCATATAACCTCACCAGTTTCAGGATTTGTTTTATGATAGGCTGCATAGTGAATTTCCAAACACCCTCTCAAATCAGACCCTAATGTAATCTCTATTTACAATTTGGACTCCTTTCCTTTTTGAGTTCCTTACCAAAACCCAGCCCCCTGCCTAAGATTTGAAACAACTTTAGATATCCTTATTGCAATTAGGGACTTTTTAATATTTTTTTTTTCCTTACCACTTAAGAGTCAGCAGTGCCTTTGGACACCAGTTTTCCTCCATACCATCACTGTCAAACAAGAGTAACTCAAGTGACTGCAATAGTGTGACTCCAGACATTCACTAGTTTAACCAAGACAGACATCTGGCCTTTAGAAAATCGAGTGGTTCAAGTCATCCTCTCACAATCTATTTTGAAATGTTTGTTGAACATGACAGATGCAACATGAAGACATCTCTAGACTGTGACAATAAGAAGTTAGAGAAAAATACAAACTTCATACAGGAATCCTATCCTGTAACTATTGATGGTAGAGTTATTTTACTTTCCTCTGAAGCAGGTGCTTCTGGTTCCTCCCAGTCATTGAACTAAACGGACCACGTGTAAAATAAAAAGGAAAGAAAAACGGATGCTTGTATGCACCACCATTTTCCTTTACGGACCTAACAAGAAAATGACCTTGTAAAATTATGTTCTTCCAATTGACATCTAATACCTTTCACTATTCTTTGCACAGTCCAAATTGAACACCAGCTGACGTCATTTACTGTCACAGATTTATTACCATCAGAGAATAGGGAGGGAACAAGGTCCATTGTTATGCCCTTCTACTACTGCACACCAAGGCAGAAGGACAGAAGAAGGCAGGGAAAAACAGAACCATGGCTGAAATTCACCCAGTGTTTTGGCTACCAGAACTGGCTGACTATATTAACACAAAGATTTTTCATCCCCTGAAGTGGAGCTGCAAAGGGACAACTTCTTTGGGCTGCCAGGACACCTAGCAGGGCTTCTGCATTTTTAGACATGATTCCTTGAGGCAATATGACTGAAAGGATGCGACTCCCTCCAGTGCAGGGTTCTGCTTAAATGCAACACTGAGCCCTGGAAAAATATATTAACTCATTCCTCATTTGAGCTGCCAAACGTACCAGGAATACTTGGCAGGAGCTCCCTGCCATGCTGCCAACCATTCTAGGTACACAGCCAGCTATTTCAGTGATTTCAGAAGAACTCGGAGGATTTGCAGCACAGCAGCAACAGCAGCAGAGGAACAAAAGGAACATTTGATTTCTTTGCACAAATATCTATCCCAGACTGGAGTTAAACCCATTCAGGCACAAATCTCCAGAATTAACTACTGTCGTGCATGGCCCAAACCCAGGAACAACTCACTCTCTATAAATCAGACAATTAAACAGTCAATACCAAGCAACTGCCTCTCCTATTTTCAGAATGTTTTATGTTCATGTCACAAGCAATTCTGAAAAGGCTTGATAGGTATATTCATTATTTATGGTCTGCGATAATTATATTGGGTACTTATAGCTTAGCCTGCAGGAGGCAGTGTCATATGTGGAAAGCAGAACTTATCAATGCTAATGAACTTTTGTAAGGAATTTGAAAAACGAGGATTTCTCTTAAAAACAAGAAATGCAAAATGGCAAGAGGTTTAGTAAGAACATCTGGTGTAGGGTAAAACTGTGGAAAGGTGCCATTGGTTTTTAAACATGAGTTTTTACCCTCTGAATTTCCAGATTTTTACCCAATTTAGTCAGAGAGATTGCCGCCCTCCCCCCTCCCCCAAAGACTTTGCTAGAACATTTTGATAGCAGTAGTTCAAACAAAATACAAAAGCAGGAGACCAGACAATCTCCCTGTTGAATGAATTGCATTAACTAATATTACAGTAAAATACCAAACTATCACAGGTAAAATCCTGGCCTCGCTTCAGGTTCCTTAAAAACTACCAACATTTCCAAAGGGACCACACCTTCACCCAAAATGTTTTTGGTTTTGACTTTTAATGCCCTGAAAGGAGCAATGTGTGAGCAGAAAGGAGCATGCAGGTATTAGAGCTCTAACTTGTGATCTAGGAGATAAGGACCCCGTTTTGCCTCAGCCTTTTCCCATAGTTTTGGGCAAGTTATTTAATTCCCCTGCAGCTCAAACACCCTGGCATAAAACATATACCCACCATATAAACAGGATCCATCTCTTTCACAAGATACTATGAGATGCTGAAGACTGTAATAACAAAAGACATCTTCATGCTCTTGCTAGGGGAACTCTAGTGTTACAGCTCCCAACTTGATTGAGCAGGAGAAAAGGAGAGATTTACAATTTTTCGTCAAAGTTTAGGAGAACCTACTTTATTTGTGAAAAGGAGAAATTCTCACATTTCTTAAAGGACCTAGACACTGTAAATTTGAAGTTCTGCAGCTATCAGTACCAAAACAAGTAAGCTTCAGCTTGCATGGGACGCTGGGCTTGCAGAAGTCAATTGGAAGTCCCACATCTTCATGCAGCACAGCTGAATTCTAACAGAGACACTGGTTCTGCAAATGGTAATCACTGGGTAAGTTACAGCACTGCACAACAAGGCTGCACTTGTATTCCAGTTTTTTCCCTCCAAATAAGAACTGCAGCCCTTCTTTTAGCTTCATCTTACATAGTGTCCATGCTCTCAGAGCTTTGCACAAACTTGCACAGACTGCACTGGTGTTTCTTAATAGCAAGCTATTTAACCAGAAGCAAGCGCCCATCTTCAGGCTGGAGCTAACTACCACCTGCTGGAAGCATATTAACAGCCTGCTTTTTAATGTTAAAACAAACAAACAAGAAAAGGTGATTAATTTGGATGCAGATATCTCTTGGCATTTCTACTAATGCAATTTCAGTGAGCAAAAATCAAGAAAGAGCCTGATATTCATAGAAATAGCACCATTCCTACTGGTGTAAATAGACCCAGTGACATCTCTAGGACTATACAAAGTAACAGATTTTAAGGTCCAGCAGTATAAAGAAGGCAGAGGTCTTCGGACAACATGGCACCCTATGGCTGTGGTAGAAATGGTGGACATCAAGAAACCGGCAGTATCAGTAAGGTTTCAAATACAAACACTCAGCTTTGAGCTGAATTAGTAAATACAGAGGTGATAAAACAGACCATCAGCAAAGGCTCTGCACAAATTGCCAGACAAAGTTTCAGCTTTTTTTTTTTTCCAAGTCTGCTAATTGGTGTTTATCAACAGAATGAAAGGTTGGGCATGGAAAGATACTCAGAACTTAAAAGCTAGAACTGGACTGTCGACATTTCATTCTCTTTTTATTAACCATCAGCAAGTATTCTGCACAGACACAGCCTATGAAAGTAATAATAGAGAGAAATTAATTAGATGACTGTATTTCAATCATGGGGTTTTCTTGACATTTTATACCAGAGGAATGCAGCTCAAGCAGTTTGTAACTGACAGCAACGCCATGAAATTGCGCTACAGCCTTGATAATTATCCTCTTCATTATTTTTATAATACATAAAGAGATAAAGTGCAACATTCCCCTTTCATTTTATAATAGTATGCAGTATAATGGAAGCAGCTGAAGGAGGATGTTTGCCTTACAATGCTACAGTTTAAATCTAGTGACAAGGAAAGAAGTATCACATTAATGATGCACGGAGAAGAGCACTACAAGCAGCCATCCTTTATATAATTATTCTATGTAAATTGTAAACATATGGGATAAATAATACACCCTAAACTTTTTTCTCTTCCTCTCTTTCCTTAATATTCAAGAAATGTCAATGACAACTCACTAGAAGGAAAAATATATTAATTTAATTTACATAAATTTCCTTCTTTGTTAAAAGCTACTGTCATTAAAACTTATAAAAAGATTGATAAAACAGAAAGGGTCGGTCATTTCTTTCATACAGCAATGCCAAGCACTTCTGTACTACATCAGCCCAGAAAATTAATAGAAGTGGGAAGAGTCTTTTTGGTTCCAGATGGAGACACAAAAGGAGTAAAGGTCTTATCAAGTATTAGGGATAATTTTAATTAGGGAGAGCAGCAATAAAACAGTAACACTTCCATAATTTGGCAAACTATTTTAGACATTATTCAGAAAATGTAGGTAGGGAAGTCTCAGCTGGAACATGACAAACATGTACAAGGAGATGAGAAGTTACCATTTCCCTGTCTACCACAGTGTCAGCTCAACTCGGTATATGAGCAACAGAAGTCAGCTCCAGATGGCTACAAAAGAAGTCAGTCTGTTACCTTAGTAAAGCAGAGTTTGAAATCAGGATGACTTCAGGAACAGCAACTTTGCAGGTAGTTTCAGCAGAAGCTGCCAGATTAAGCCTGTAGAGATATGAAGCACTTCAAGCAGCTGTGGAGAACAGTAACCTCCTGTCTCTGAGCATGAAGTCAGGATATTGTCTTGGTGGGACTCCTGTAAAAGGTAAAATGTATTTAGTCTAGGCAACATCCACTTCTTAGTCTGAAATAACTTATCCTGATAACATGATGATACATGCTTCCTTCTGTAGATTGCCTGGCTCTAGGAGATGTGCTGGGTTTTTAATTTACCAACACACCTTTAGGGTTTCTTTCCTCAGTCGTTGTAAGTAACACCCAAAAATGAAGATGGCTTGTGCATAACCTGAAATCCATCAGTAACTTCATCATTTTTTCACATCACAAGAGGAAAGTGAGACCTTGATATCATGAATCTAAATAGGACTATTGCAGCCACGGAATGCAGACTTGGATCATATTTGCCACAGTATAAGGACATTAACTTCAGGATGTCTGATTGAGGCTTGTTTTTTATTATCCTCATGACATGCGTGTATGTGGGTACTCCGTGCCACTTACTGTATCCGTCAGCTTCCCAGAGGTTTTGCCATGCTTTAAATGGATCTGTTAAAACTCTGTGGAAATAAAAAGCCAGAAATATTTGGCTGTTTGCCCAGGTACTGTATGAATGATAAAACATATCTTTCTGCACTTTCAAAGCTACGTATTCCTTTAAATATACCTGACAGCTTTAAGCATTTTAGCAACACATACTTTTGCAATGAGTTTTGGGTAAATCTACAACTCCAGCCATTCACCCACCAGTTCTGTGTCACGCAGCCCAGCTGACCCTGTAGTCTCCTGGAAACATGGACTTTTTGGGCAATGCCTGCTCTGCCTTGCTTGCCTCTACAGCACAGGAATACAGAACATGGGGTAGGAAAGATGGCCCTCCAAAACATATACCATACATCTCACCCGTGCATCCAGTGTACTACCAAAGCACTCTCAGCATACGCCCTACATGCACCACAGATCTGATGCTTCCTCATTACAACAGATTCATTGTGTCCATGATGTAGGGCCAGTTCACATGGTTTCTGTGAGTACAGAGTTGTCAGATGTCTTGTGCACACACAGATGGGGTCCATGTTAACAGCACATCTCTCAGACACAACAAACCATTGCAATCTTTCCCGGTGACACAGTGGAAGATAGCCTTTGAATGTATCTAAAGTCAACCTTATCTCTAGGGGAAAATTCCTTTCTGTTCTAAAACACACTATAGTTATTCAAGAATGTTCTATTCAGTCACGTATATATCCCAGGCAGTTATTTTCATTGTTTTTCAATGGATCAGAGTAGACTATGATATTTTAGGGCATACAAAGAATAAGGCAATACTAGTTTTTGATCCTGAAGAACAGAAGTCCTGCATTAACCTATATGCAAAGACAGAAGAGCTGACAGAGTCGGGGGGAGCAGGAACAGGGAGAGTATCTGTCAGATCTTTGAAGTAATCCAAGGTCAAAAGTTTTCTCTTAGGAATATATGAGCAATGTGAACTTACCCTACCCAGGAAGCCACCTCACAAGGTAAACATTTTCAGAAGACAAGTCCTTGAAACTCTTCATAATGTCAAAGGCTGAAATGAGCAATGTGGCAGCAGGTTTAAGGCATCTCTCCTTTGAAATGTCCGAACATCCTTAATTTTCATTTTGCAGCTAATGCCCACAAAAGGCCCCTTGGTATATAGAAAAAGAGCCTGCACTCTTGGAATAAATACAGGAATTCAAGTCAAGCCTCACAGAAAAGTAAAATCAACATAAAGCACCTTCCCTCCCCCAAGTCAGATACTTCTAAAAAATTAATGTGACTTGAATATCCAAAAATGTGAGCTATCAAAATTGCTCATTCGAATAGAATCAGAGAGTGCTTTAGAAATAGCTGAAGCACTGAGGACTTTTCCACCCATCAAGTGTTCATTATTGGCCTCAGCTGAATTGCCAGAACAGCTGCCATGAACTTGCCAGTGCTATGCCTGCTCACATCACTCTCCAAGCAGTTTAAGCTGAGAGGCTAAGTTAGCACAGAGGTTGACAGCGGGTGCTCACACAAATCCTTTTAGCAATTTAGCAAAGAGCTAATGATGGTTACCTGAAAGTATCCAAGACAATGTCCGGTTTAAAATTGTAGGATTTTGTTGCCTTTATGTATAAACTTCAGAAAATTCAGACTTATGGAAACATAAGACTGACATAACAACACTTGCAAACAGTTGTCACTTAAATATGCATACATTGTTTTCACTTGCTCAGACAAAAGTTATTACTTTCACTTCTTCATCGCTAATTCAACAGGATATATTAAGCACACAAAAAGTTTTAAGTACACAGATAGGACCATTAAATTAGGCCTATTCACACAGGTAATACAGCTTCAGACTAAGTGCCTAAAATAGTACCTACAATCAGAAAAGAAACAAAGAGAGGAAGTTTCTAAAAATGAGAGCTTGAAGGGACATAAAGCATACAGCAGATACACTATCAGATTCCTTCATATGGAGGCAGTGCTGCAGTAGTGTTGTTTCTTCAAAGAGGTAGCCCCTCAACAACATAAAAACATACAGATTTTCAAACACAGTGAAATATTTTCTAATATGAACATCCTAAAAAGGGGAAATCAATAAATGGCATGAAAAACTTCAAAGACGGACCTCCTGTCAATGACAGAGGTTCTTCAGCAATGTAAAGTCTTTGAAGAAGGACTCCCAGTGCTGGGAAACCTTTGAAGTGACAGAAAGCAGACATTTATAATTACAGAAAGGTGCGGTGTCCAGCAGAGATAGTAAAAAGATATAACTGGGGCATGTGTGGGGGAGGTTGAGCGGTGGCTTGGGCCCTGAGTGACCCTGTTCACTTGAAGCCTAAAAGCCTGCAAGGTCAACTCTATATCCATATGAAAGAGACAATTTGTGAAACGGAGATGTGGGTAGGGCTTAGAAACCAAATTACTGCAGCTTTCACACTTCTAGCATATGTTTATTAAACAAGGCATCTCTCTCTTTTCTCACTACCCCAGATTCCAGCACACACATAAACACACAGCCCGTTTCCATTTTGCAGCCAATAGATCCCCTGAGGGGATAGCTGGGCTGGTTATGTCCATTGGATCAGAAGCTGGCTTGTACGATGAAGTGGGGAAGTCCAGCTTTATAGACATTTATCCATATGTTTTTCATGAGTATATCACTCCTTCCCGAAATTCTTACTCCCCCCTTCTCCTCTGCTCCCTGGCTATTTTTCAGTGAAATGATGTAGAAATCCAGAAAAGTGAAAAATTATATTCTGGAAGCAAACTGTAAACTGTCTGGATTCTGAAGTTCTTTGAATTCTTGGCTACTTGAAAGGAAAAAAGTGAAAGATTAATTTACAGGAATATATTTTTGGTTTCCCCTCATACTAAAAGGTAAGTCTCTGCTGTGTTTTCAGAGCAGAGCAGGGTCTGCCCATGGTCTGAGCAGTCTGAAAGCAGAATTCATTTTAGCATAGTGTTGAGCTCACACTTAGCACCCAGCTAAGAGACAAAGTTAACAGCTCATGCTTGTCCATACCTTTCATATCTCCACAATTCCTGGTTGTCCTAAAGCACAGGTCCACGTCCCTTACTTCTGCCCCAAAGACCACATAGCTACATCCAAAATACTCATTTTTAGCTTCTTCACCATCTGTGACATGCTAGAAATATAACATTTACAGAAAAACATCAGCATCTGATGCCAGCCAAGATTTTCCGGGGAAGCTGAAATGAAAGACAAGACAGCAGACCAGCAGATGCTGCCACCTCGTTAGAACTCACTTCGTCTTTCTTGTACCAGGATCTGGAAGTAGGACTACTCACAGTGGGCTGAAATGGGTCCTCCAGTCAAGAGGTCTGTATTCGTCCGCCCTTGCGTGAGAAGGACACCAGAGCATCCCATTCCTCAATGGCCCATATCTCCACCTGTGAGCCTCAAATCCATACAGTCCCCAGGCAGGACGAAAATGAACTACCAAACAGCAAAGAACAGCTCCTTTTTCCTTGTGCTTCCCTGCAGGCTTGCGTGGTTAAGCAGTTCCAAGCAAAGGTTGGTAGAAGATGGCAGCCTTCTAACATTGAAATAAACATACGGACAATGACACTTGGTCACTTTCACACAGCACAGGGCATGCACAGACCTCATATCCAGTGACTAACTTAGTTTATGAATAGGAAAACTGAGGTCCTGGACAGAAATTCAGGATGGCTCTGTAGAAAACCTTGAAGTCTTAGCACAAACATACCAACGTTTATTACTGCAGGAAATTCAGAGTAGACAGCATTGAGTCTATTTTTGTCTTTCAATAACCTTCAGTCCCAGGTTAAGGTCAGAACTAGAGAAAATAATACAACGTCCAATACAGTCTTTAGAGAATTGCTGAAGGTTATTTTGCTGAACTCTTCTTTTGCTGGCCAGACAGCAGAAGTGTAATTAGGATAACTATGCAATACTGTTTTTAAGGGAGTGCTACAGAGTAAAACTCAAACTACAGTACATATAAAAGCACTGTATTTGTTTTCTCATGCATTGACAATTTAGTTTTTCTTCTGTTCAGGAGGCTGGCCTGAAGGGAATAAGGGAAAGGAAATCACAAAGATTATTACCTTTTTATAACTATCTTTCTAAAAGTTATGGCATTGGCTACATGAGGTGTGTAGTAAAATGGAAAAAAAAAATCCTAAATACCAATGGAGAGACTATGGAAACTCAGAAGCAATTAACATGCAGACAAAATTTTTAAGAGTAGTGATGAAATTAAGTATTGTTGCCAGAAGATGTTTACTACTTAAAATATCTCTCAGGTCTTTCAAAATATTGCTTGGAGGATTTGGCATGACAAAGAAAGCAGATGTCAGATAACACATAACACATCAAGAAAACAATAAGATATGCTGAGCTTAAGAGTCCTGCTGGTGATATGGGACAAAAACATGCCTGGGCAATCTGAAATAGCTTTTAAATAAAACAAAACAAAATTTAGATGTTTTTGAAGTGCCTACACATCATGTAAATTTTGCGCTACAAAAAGTTAGGCAACAGACAGGATGAACTCAGCAAAAATTGAGACTACCCTAAGTACAACAGATCAGTGGAAATTGCTTTCTGATGTGTAGTATTCGCTAGCTGCGTAACAGGCACTGATACGATTAAGACCATCTGAAGTGTGGTACATAGTGCTGTTTATACCACAGATGTTTAATGCCAACACTTTCTTAAAATAAACACCCTAAATCCACAGCTGGACATCATTACTAAAAGGAGAGTGCAGATGTAAAGACCTTTCCAAATTAAGAAGCAAGGACACCTTCCTCATGGCTGCTGCATGATGATCCTTTTGCATGCTTCGCAATATCACGTTCAGTGTGTCTGGCATGTGACACGACATGTAAAGATCTGCACCCGTTAAGATACCAGTCTTTACTCCTGTTCACCCTTGTTACTGCAGTCCCTTAGGAGTCACATACCAGTTGTTCCTTGCTCTTACATCCTGGATTCTAGGCTATTTCTGTAGTCAGTTCAGCAGAGCACAGACTACTAAAAGCAGTGACTTTCCACCTGGGTAGAATGAGGACATGTTCTCTGCTGATGATCTGAATTGCAGCAGCACACCTTGGAAAACAGCAGAAGACCTGACATCATTGTACCATCACAACCATTTGAGTAATTCCTCACTTACAATTGAGACAAGAGGAAAACAAAATTATGTTTAGTGCAGTAATTACACTACAGGGACAGCCATATGACATAGTAAGAAAGGGATCTAAGTGGCCATCCACAGAGGAACCAGTAAGGTAAAACCAGGCCATAAAAATGAGGACCAAAACACCCTGAATTTAATAACATAGAATAAACCATGAGCAGACAGTACTGATTCAGAAGAGGGAGGCTGGTATACCTGTACCAGTATTTCTGGTAAATGGAAAGATTTTGAGGCTCATTTCAGGGGCAGACAACTGCTATTGCTTGTCTTGCAGGCAACAGGAACTTAAACAGGCTCAGCTGACAGACTGGATGGGCTACCTTATTCGTGCATTAAAAAAACCCAAATTGTCACATTCAACCATAGTCTAAGGATCAAGAGAGAGAGTAGTACAGAATAACCCAAAGTTACATGCCTGGCTGATATTCCAGGCTTTTACTGTACATAATAAGTTCAGTGAGTTTGCCAAGATGTCATCTTTGTCATAGTCCTTTTTGCTGTTCTTTCCTTATATTTTGCCTGAGAACACAAGAATCAGATTTATGAAAAATGTATGCTGTTGTCAAGTACATACAAGTAATTTCTGTGAAGTGTTAACTAAGAAGGACTTCTCTGCCAAAATTTAAGTATATGTTTGTTTTTAAGCACTTTTTATTTTCGTTCTTCTGTAGGAATCATCAAAATATGATAATGTATTTTTTAAATTCAAAACTTCAAATATAATAAACTAACCTGAGACAGGACTAATGCTGAGAACTCAGTAATTCTTCTTATACCCATTGGATTTCAGGCACCTCTCAAGCTCCCAAATGCCTTTCAGATCCTAGAGATGTCTCACAAAAAAAAAAAACAACCCACCAACGAAAACAAAAAAAAGACTCTTAATTTTTTTCAAGTATCAATCAGAACACATTGCTTCCTTCATTAAACAGCCTTTTCCAAATATACAGGAGCTGCATGATAATGAAAACTTGAAATGCTGCATTAGCAGCTGACAGCATAAATCTATAAAGACCAGACATTATGAAACTTCTCCAAAACAGACTCAGCTATTGTATTCAATTCTATCAGGTAAAATCTACATATAGTTTCCATATTAAGTTCATTTTTCTAAATATCGATAAGAAAGAATGGCATGGATCAGACCTCTAGTATTCTTAACGCAGCAAACTGCAAACAGGAGAGAATCCCTTGCTCTGAGGAGCACACCATATTACAGCCGTATGCTGCAAATAGTGACACATACATGAAATCCAAAGTCAGCAACTGTGAAATTAATTTTATCAATATTAGTAGGATTAAATCTACTTTTGAATATTAACTGCTTGGCAGGATTGACCTGATGCAAGAAATATAACAGAAAGGAGAGGATAAAAGTCACCACGGAACAGATGATGTTCACCAGTTTGGTTGCGTCTTACTTGGGACTTTTGCTGTCTCTGGCTACAGTCTGCGTGTTCGTTGTGAAAGACAACTGAGTGTTTGAAATGAGAAGCAGTGGACAAGAGTAAGACTTCAAAGATCATAGCATCAAGATTTCTAGGGCTTTCCAGGCATCAAGTATGAAATGGATATTCAGCTATTTAGCAGTGAAAAGGCAGCAAAATAAAAGCCTCACACTTGCACAAGAAACTGAGCAAGGAGCAAAACACAAGTTGATTAGCAGTTGGGGTGTTGACTAAGTTAGCCTTTAGAGAAAGTACGTTTGAGACTTGTCTCCAGCATGAGGACTTTTGCACATACCTTCAGTAGGTTTCTTAGGGCCCAGTTCCATCGCCTAAACATGGCTCTGCCTCCAACACACGGAGATTGCAAATACAATACAGAACACACAGATACCAGAGCTTTCTGGAATAGCAGCTTGAGGCCAGCAGAATATAGTAAGGCTTCTTAAACAGCCCTAGACTGCTGTATGGAGGTGACTGGATGCTCCTGCACCCCATGGTATATGGGGACCCAGCTCTGAACTGCAACCCAGAAAACACCTCCCAGTCCCTATAAGCACAGATGTGTTTTGCCTGCAAGTTTCCTAGGCACACCTTAAAACTTGCTCCTTAACCCTGGGCAGGTCATTGCCTTGACTTTGGATCCACAGATTAGAGGATGCACTACAGGACCAATCCAACATGCATCTGTACCTAAACAAATCTCACTAAAGACAGCAGCAGCTAAAAGTTCCCTCAAAAACCTGGGGAATGAGGCTTAGTGTCAGTCTCACTTCCTTAAGGTGACATAGCAGCAGCCAATGTGTTTATGAAGTCTGGAGGATAGCAACATTGCCTTCTGCACTAAAGTGATGCCCTGTGAAGTACCCTGGCCACTGGGATTGTTTAGAATTAAGTGATCATCCACCCACAGATGTCTAAGTCTTCTTATGTCCTTTTAGGAAAAGCACAGGGGCCATGGACATCAGTTTCTAGCGATGCCTGACCTCCAGGTCACCTAACACTGTGCTGCTCCCTGAGCTCCCGGCCCACTGATCAGCCAGACACGCTCCTCCCCGGCTGCAGGGCTGCCCTTGCCTCCAAGACCAGGGTGCAGACACCACATGGCAGAAGCCTGAATCCCACACCACGCACGAGTCAGGTTGCAGCCCAGATGTGCAATCACGTCCCGCAGCTCAAACAACTTCTCACGGTCACACTGTGTCTCAGCGATGGTGACAAGTGCCCTTCCTCAGGCATGTCGGGGTGGGTACAGACCCTAACAATTAGGATGTTTTAGCTATCTTGGCGAGAAGGGCTGTCTATGACTCAAGGCAAAATGAATTCAATTCCCACAGTTGCTAAATGACAAAGACTTCAGAGATACCACTCCTTCACTTTGAAGGACAGCAGGATACAGAACAGGAGGGGAAGAGGTGAGCCTCACCCTGAAGGAAGGATGGCTACTTAGAATCTCTTCTCTGCTATTTGTTTTCCTAAAGGGAAACCACAGGGTCCAAAAAGCCACAGGGAGAAAGGAAAGCAATGAGGGAGGAGAAGATTGTTCTCAGTTCTGTATGGTCTAGATTCCTTGCAAATAACAGGGATTTGTTATGTTGCAGGAAAACTGAGCATCTAGCTGGAGCCCTCCTGCAGAAATCAAGGCCTGAAGTGTGAAAGTCTTTGACCTTACCCGATTTTCAAGGACATTTTTCTGAGCTTTTTTGCAAACTGTGTTATCTCAACTTCAGTGGCAGTATCAGTCTAAAATCCAAAGCACAAAATTCAGAGATCAGACTGTTTCCTTTCTTTTGTATTTTTCTATCAATATTATAATACAATATATACAGAAACTCACTTTCAGAAGGTTTGGAATTAATCTGTTCAAATTGTTATTGTTTTGAGAGCATGCATTTTTCTAAGAATCACCTACCTCTCGTATCCATAAACTATGCACAGTATGGTGGGCTGGATAACTTCAAAGGAAGCATATCTTTTTCAGTAATATATCATATTCCGTAAATCAGCTTGAAAGTTATTTTTCAGCTCATTTTGATTTTTATGCTTTCTTTCTCCTGCTGCTTGATGTAAAACTGACAATAAGCTGCAGAGAGATGCAAGCTTCCTAGTACAGAAGAGTAAACATTTCTCTTAACAGATGGAGTCATTTTCACTTTTATTATCATTAACAAACTTCAAAATTCTATGCAAGTGGAGGAGCCAACAAGATAGCAGTGTACTCCTGGATGTTGCTTTACTGCCCTATTTTTACCGACACCTGTATATTATCTTTAGAAGACAGTATCAGTTACATCTATAGGGCATCCTCGAGGCATGCAGTCCAATACTTTGAGCAGGACTGCAGCAACTGGGCAGTGAAGGATAAGACGGACTACTCTGAATCACTAAGCTGTTATCATTCAAAGCCACTATTTCCCACCCACAGCAAGGCTGGACTGCGGTTATTGCCTGCTCTCTAGCACAAACCAGCTGCATTTTCTATATAGAACACAGATGGCATTAAGAAAGCAAACATATAGATTGAAAATGGGGCAGTAATGCAAATAAGGCCACTGGTGGAGTGGAGTAAGGAAACGCCTGGCGGAGCAAAGCCTTGGGGGAGACCTGATGCCCAAGCTGTCAAAGCTGTGCAGCTAAATTTTATTTGCAATGAAGGACAAGCACCAAAATGTCCACAGGACCAACTCTTCTTTGTCCCAATCTCTGTGAATTGTTCCCACATAATCCAGCTATGCCCTTCTCACAGTATAGTCAAAGAAGGTTGTTATTCTCGACCCACAAGCTATTGCTAGTAATGCCCGTTACCGAAAGCAGCATCACAGCGCATCGTTCTTTCACTTAGGAAAATTACTACAAAAATAATTTTTTTTTGACTATCCAGTCTTTCTCTGTCTACAATATGCCTATTTTTTTCCACTATATAAAAATATCTAGCATTTGGAGGTGTTTTACATAAATTATTTTTGACAGGAATACACATTGTAAACCACAAGGGTTTTAAACTACAACTGCATTTCCAGACTCATTGAAACTGGCCCACATTTAGATATAAAAGCTCCTTGTACAATTTTTCCTTTAAATTTTCTCTCTATTATTTTATACACTCAAGTAGCTGGTGGTAAATTGTAAACACAGCCAAAACCTGCAGAGATCCTTTTATAAAGAGTTTAAAAAGCAATTTAAGATTTAAGCCACTGGTTTATTAATTTACTTCAGCATTTGTGGGCTGTAAAACTGTAGCTATAGCATTTTGTTTTCATGTGTAGCTTGCAGACTTTACTTATCATAAAAAGGATTTTTTTTTTGTTTTCACAATAACTTTTTGCTGTATATCTCTTTTAGGTACAGACTAATTTGTAAGTGCATTTTGTTTGCCTGAAATGGGCAGCAATTTAATTTTCTTTTTGCTTCTTTAATGTATCAGCAGAATCAGTTAGATGTTGCAAATGAGTAAGGAATAATAATATCCAGAGAAAATTACAGAAATAAAGAGTAAATAACTCAGTGTTAAAGAAGAATTAATATAATGGGATCACTCAGAAACTATCAGGATAATTAATGAAATTAAAGTATAACCCATACTAATTTAAAAATTCAGTTAAAGGCTACATTTAAAATTACTAAATGTCAGGGGAAAATATTTAAATTATTAAAATAACTATTATAAATCTCTGACTGGAAAGTACCCATTTACACAAGCCTAAAGTCACCCATTGAGTTTATTTGCATTGATAGTCACACTATATTACTGAGCAGAAAATTAAGGGAAATCGGTTAGTTCCATTTACTTTTAAACACAGTTAAGATACAAATAAAGATATAAATATACTTTTACTATATTTCTTTTATCACCTCCATTTGCCTTTTATGATGATTACTTTTAAATTAATTTGATTTTCTGAAATATATACACTTGTACATGTACTTAAGGGACAGATTTACTCACAACATGGAGGGTGGTGAGGAGGTGATAGCAGCATACCAGGGATGAGGTTGAATTGCTGCTGAGTTCTTTGAGTTCCTGTCCATCATACAATTACATTCAACACCCCACTTCCTGTCCCCCCAACTCCAATATATACACCTACAAAGAATGTGCAAACATGACTACCTCTGATTCACTGACCAAGTCTTCTGTGCAAATAGCAGCAAAATTTTCGAACATAATGTTTAACAACTAGCAAAGATTTCATGACCATACTCTAAAAGGAGGTTGGCAAATAGTTAAACTTTGAGAAGGGGGCCTGGAAAATCTGCTACAAGTGAGAGATTAAAGCAGCTGAAGAGATGATTAATACATGCCAGAATCACAAGGTGACATCACAAACCCGTGGATGTCTTGGATTGATCTTCAATGGAGAGGAGACAGGATCTTACCCACAGTTTGTTGGATTTTAGGAAGAAAAGTTTGTAGGCAGAAGTAGCACCAGTTATTTGATATGAGCCATTGAATACCTGAAGCTACAAAAGCTTTTTTTTACCTAAAAACTGGAGGATTTCCTAGCCACTTGAAGTCTATCAATCAAATTTGGATGTCTTCACTAAGCTCATACAGTTCAGCTAAAACAAGTGTATCTAATGGAGAAAGCAGGCCAAATTCCAGGGCATGGTTATGCAGAAAGTCTGAACAAATTTTTTCATGGTTTTTTTTTCATATTGTGGGTATCTATTGCTCTTTGCTGACACTGACCTGCCAAATTTTAAAGCCTGGAAATGCTCCTGGTAGATCTACTTTCCTCCCTACTGGCCCCATGTCTTCCCTATTTATATTTGTGTTATTGCCCCTTGTACTTCCTATTTGCCCCTACTTGTCCTGAGCACAAGGGCAAGTGTGGGAGAACTGAAGTCGGCAGAAAAGAAGTTGAAAAGTTGAAAACTCTTCAGGGTTTTTTTATAAAATCACCCAATGAGGACAATAAGATAAATAACCCCTTCATGTACTGTACACAAATTACAAACAGTATTTGCTGTCAATGACAACCTTCTGGCCATCTCCAGAGTCCTTCCACAATTAGAGCAAATTGCTAAGACACCAAAACCGGATGTCAGTAAACATGTAAAATTTGAAGTAGCTTGTTGACCTCAGTGGAATTATTCCAAAGTTGGAACAGCAAAATTATAGCAAAAATCCAGATATACGTAACAAATTACTGTAAATAATATCTTTCAGCTGTCTGGATAGAGTCTCTAAAGCCTCTTCAGATATAATCAAATGGATACTCCCAGTCAATCACAGCACTATTAAAACATACAATAAGAATGGTCATGGTCTCTCAAATATAATTAATTTTGTCCAGTTTGTGAAAAGAAACATTTTGGAAGAGAAGTGAGAGCTGAGAGGGGGTTTGTGTTGGGGGTTTTTTTGTTGTTACAGGTAACCTCATGATTTGTTTCCAAACCTGGAACAATCTGTTCTTTTCCTTTAAAAATAAACTAGAAAGAATGTGGCTTTAAAACAAAAAACAAATCTGCAGAAAGACTTTGCTCAGTGTATTTCTCTTTCATTCTATTTGAGACCATGAAGCAGTAGGTTTTCTTTTAAAGTATTCATTGGCTCTCTTAGAGCCACTATATTCAATTATATTTAATGTACTTTAAAGCTACCTAAAAAAAAGCGGAACAGAGGAAAGGAAGGAACAGAAATGGCATTACCCCATTACAGGTTGCATTCTGGTCAAAAATATTTTGCTGCCCAGGGAAGTTTACTGCTTCGATTCTTTGATGCCACTTTAAAGAAAATAAAAATAATCATTAACACAAACATACATACAGACACACATATATATACTTCCTGAGATGAATCATTAATCTCCCCCACTAAATTAGTGATACCAACTACTGAGTTATTTTGGCAGTACCTGACTCTAGCCCAGTTCCTTTAAAGTTTTACAGATGCAACTTCCATTAAAAGCAGCAGAGGCAAAAAGAGCAAGAGAGACAGGGAAAAAATGACACATATTTTCTCTGCAATATGCAAACTTAGCTAGAAAAAACCCCAGAAGAACACCTTACTTGAAGTGGATTTTTTGAAATGTTACTGTGCAAAACACCAAACGCAAACCCAAGCCTGCTAGGTAAATCACACCACCTCCAGTGGCCGACACTACCAGAGAGAGAGCAGAGCAGGAGTCAAACAGTGAGGGGTTCCTTTGTTCACACATCCAAGCTCTTCGTTCGCATCACTCTCGCTTTCTCCCTCACTCACTTCACTCTGTCCCAGAGCAGGATTAGCAGAAATTCTGCAGGTAAAACTTTGGGTTTTCACCCTGGTCTCTCACTGCCCACGGCCCAGCTACTCACAGGCCTGCTCCTGTCAGACTACCCAGCAAAATCCTTCCATACACGTAACTAAGCTTCTCTCTGAACTGCTATGTGGCTTGTCTCTTGCACTGTCAATTCACAAATAATTCAGTTTTTTTCTCTAAATGTGAATGTTCCTATATATTCTGTTCACCCTGCATTGCCAGGTAGTAGTGAGAGGCTGCTTGCTTTGAAATCTCTGTCCTAACGATGATGCCTGAGAAGAATATGACCCTTGGCAGGTGAGTTTAGTAACAGACTGAAAGCAGACCTCAGAACAGAGACATATGTAAAGGGACAGAGTTTATGAAACCCAATAACAAAACAGAAACTGCATTTTAAAATATCTTAGGTCATATGGGCCTCAGAATGAATCAAGAGTTAACATTTTCAAAAGCTCCCGTTAATTTTTAAAATACTATTGCAAGCATATATGATTTTGACCTCATTAACCAGAAAGGTACGAAGCATGGTTCAACCTGTTTAAAAGGCAGTGGTGGCAACAGCGGCAGCATGACACCAAATTGCTCTTTTGGCCGAGATCCAAGAAGGACCAGGCCTTAATTGCTGAACTTCTCCTGAGCTCCCCGGTTACTCTGTTAATTCCTACCTGCGTTTACCGGTGGACAAACGGAGGGAACCGTGCGGCTTTGTGTTGGACCCCTCATAATTCCTTGACTTCACAAAGCTTCCACCAGATCTGAATTCAGTGGCTTGCAAAGGTCAAGGCAGCATTTTATCCAAAAGAGTTGGCCTATAAGTAGTTGACAAGCATAAATATACCCGATAGGAAGTTGTATAATTTCAGAAGGGGTAGGGGATAAAATAATTCAGAATAACAGGACTAAATGGAGAGAAACAAAATGCAGTCAAAAGATCACAGGTGAACAAATGTGACCATTTAGTGCAGGTTCACTTCAAACTAAAACCAAACCTTCAGCAGAAAAGTCATCCGAAGCAAAAAGTACCTGAACAAAAAGTGAAGAAGCAAAGTATAAAATAGCAACTGTAAAAATCACTAAAGCATGGGCTCCTTCATGAAAATTGCCATAATGTTAGTAGATACGTAACACACAAGAACGATTTGTGCAATTGTAGTAGAGCAATGCAGACAAGAACTCTCTTCTCCCTACTTTAGTAACATAAAAATACTTATTTATAATAATCCTGTTTACCAACCTTAATGCATGTACAGTATACCAAATATTGCTCTGCCTCATCTTGAAACTATCTACCTTCTTCCTTGCCTGCGTTTCATCCAGCCCAGACTTTATTCTCTGCCTCAGCCCACAACTACTGCTGCTTTACTACCAGCAAGACTCCAGCACATCCTGACCCCAGGATTTTACTATGGAAATTTTTCTCATTCCTATATGTCTGGCCTTTTCTTGTCTCTTTGAGCTCATCTTTATCATAGTCCCACTGTGACAGTCCCCTATCTACAGGAAGTCCTATTTCAACAACTACCCCAACTTGTTAGTGGTTACTGCCCTGAACCCACACTAGAACTGCCACTTGTGAACTTTCCCTCAATGTTTCTGCTCTGTCAGCAGCCGTTTCCTACACTGATTTCACTGTTCATTTGGTTTTCTGTGCCACTGCCCTCATGCAAGGAACTCCTTGACAGCTTACAAAAAAGAGGCCTTTTATCCACACCACCATAACTCGCAGACTCTCCTACTGCCTCATTCCTCTAGGGACTTATAAACATAGCAGGCACCTGACTTCCCTAATTGCCCTGTCATAGCAAAAGAAAAAGTAAGCACCTTTCAAACTGCTTGTAATGCTACCATCCAATGGAAGTAGTCAAGTTCCTATTGTCTGAATTGTTTAAAACCAGACAGTACAAAGCATCGCACAGTACACATGGGGAAAATCCAATATTGACAAGGGACTAAACTTGGAAACCTCAAAGGTGTTTTCTGTCTCCACTCTTTGTGACATCCTGAAGTGCTTTGCTGCACTAAGGTAGAAACTGGCACTCAGGGGCAAACTTCCCTTCCAGTGTAAACAATGGCTCTGGGTTACATCACGCAACTTCACTTCCTTACCTCAGGTATCCATCTGCAAGTGTCAGTTCAGTTATCCTGAGTGGTTTTGTTAGTTATTCCTCTAGTACCTGGGGAGAATCTACTTTTGTTTCCTGCTTGGTGCGCTGGAGTGATTCAACAGAGGTCATGGGAGCAAAACCACAGCTCTGCAGCCACCTCAAGTCAATTCCTTTAAGAATCTGGTCTCTCCAAACGATATGCTGAAGCCACTGTGCTGGTCACCTCTCAAATTCTGTTCTACTTTCTTTGCCAAATGCAGATGCATTGGCATGCTTCCATGAGTGAAGACAGGAGAGCACTGCTGGGGAAGGTGTAGGGAGCATGCACATTTGTGTACCACATGGGAATGCAGATGCCTAGGGAAGCACAGAAGAGAATGAGTGGAGCAGTCTGGATCCGTAATCAAGCAGTACCTTTTTCCCCATGGAAAAGGAGTGCAGGAAGAATGCCTCCAGGGTCGCTTGGCTCCACAATCCCTCCCTGACCAGAAGGGTGCTCTCTTCACACAGGTAGACCTTTGGGGTTTAGCAGAAGTACTCGCCCTGTGGCCAGAAATGGGTTAAACGCTAACACCTACAATGAGTGCTCACAGCCTCCATTTTATTGTTTTAAACCATAGTATTTACATTAGTAAATATCTGACTCCACCACTTTCCAGGCTCCTCTGTTCATCTGTGCACCAGTTTTATATTTTTCTGCCAGGTAGTTGAAGAGTTTCAGCTGCTGAAAAAAAACAACCAAACAAAAAGCCAGTGAAAATGGGGAGAGCAGGGCTAACATCCCGTAGCCTTTACACATCTTCTGAGGTTCTGTGTACATTGCAAGGCCTCTTGTTTTACTGCACACTGTTGGCATAGTTGGAGCAGGAATCATGTAATGTCAGCCGAGAGGACCCACGCACAGTCACCGAAGCCCCAGGAAGAAAAGAATTAACAGCCTTCAAAAACGGAAAAGTTTTAAAAAGAGATATTTAAAAGGTTTGACTTGCAGCCAAGTGTTAAACAGTAAAGACAAGTTTTAAGTGTCTTAACGATTGAGATGAAGTATCATAATTCAGCAGCATGGAATGGGACCTCTTACTGGGAGAAGCTAAAGAAGAAAATTGAACCAGTACAAAAGGAACCCCCTCTAGGGAAGATCTCACACATTTGGGCGTGGAGTCTAGTTAGAGTAGGCCAAAAACCTGATACTTTTATCTCCAACCTTTGACCCTGACATCTGGAAACTTAGTTTGAGTCAAACAGAAGGAAGTTTTCTTTTCTATTTCAAATACTTTATAGAAGAAAAACTTCAAGTATCTACAGTCAAGTCTGTTAGTACAAACTACTTTTATTTGTGCACTTGTAGTGAACTCTAAAATATGGAACATTTGTGCAGGAAATGCATGCGTCAGAACTTTTGGGAAAAGAGAGTAACTTGGTGAGACTGGCACATTGTTCGATGCTTGTATGGGATCCAGATAACAGCCCAGATAAACATCTCCAAGGGGGTGCTGAAGAGTATAAAAGGTCCAGTTCCTTTGATGTTCTTAGATGTTCTCATTTAATAGCTATCAGCCCTGGTGCCAGAAATAACAACATGTTTAAACATTGTCTATCAAAACACAAATTAAATTCATTTAGCGTAACCTGTGTTTCCAAAGTTCATTTTCATCTTTAGCTGGAACGCTAAGTGTGATGTAACTCGTGCTCTTCCTAGCAGTTATTTTCATTATTATGTTTATTACTCATTTAAGAGACTTTTTTTTTTTTTTTGAACAGAGGGATTAATGAATTTAGACTGCACATTATAACATCAAAAGCTTTGGTTTCAAATAAGCCCATCTGAGCTACAGGAGATTTTCTCCCCTTATATGAAGCTAAACAGCAACTTCAAAAACATATCTCAGTTATAGTATTATTTTCTGGTTGACTGAAGTCATGGGTTTTACGTCAACCTGTTATATTTGCATATAATAAATGACTACTTAACTGTATTGTCCGAATGACTCCTTTAACCTGCAATCTGTTTAGAAGTCAGATGCTTTCCACAGATACCAGCTCTCTCCTCAGAAGGATTTCTGATCATGTGAAAGACCAAAAATAATAATAAAGGGACCTCTCGTTCAGGAATCAAACGATTATTTGAAATCAGTTCATCAGTAGGGGGGAAGACACATGCAAGCATTTTAACATTGTGTTGTTCATTAAATTCAATTGTTCTTCAAATATTATAGCAAACAATAAGAATAAAATAGGAAACAAAGAGTGCATTACATAACCTTTAGCAAAAATATTTATAATCTGATATGTTTCTTTTGATCACTAAGCCTGCTGTTTACAAGTGAAATACTTTTTTTTCATCCACTGTTGATTAATGGCCAATGTGCAAATTCTCATTAGTAGTGCATACAGAGGTCTCAGAAATCAACCTGACTTTATAACTGAATGCAGAAATCTTCAGAATTTTCTGTTTAATAGACTGCTTTAGGATATATGCAATCTTTCATCAGTTATTTTACTAGAAATATTAGAATACTACTTAGCATGTTGACCAAAATACTCCAGGCAAGATATTTTACTGATTATTTTCAGTGAGCCTAGACAGCTTTACAGCACTGTTTTAAGAGCGTGATGTGCAAGTTAAAGGTCCTGCCTCTACATTTCCCCATGCAGACAGAACATCTCTCACATCAGTGGAAGATACAGGCCTCAGGTAAGGAAGTTATTTCAAAAGCCTCACCTTTCATTGCCGTGAGAATTTCATTGTCTGAAGGAGTTCAGTCAGTATCTATACATATCTGCAGTCATAACCAAAGTACCATCTCTGAAAGTGTTACAAGTTCATTTCTGTAACTAGAAGTTGCTGTGGATAAACACTATGAAAGACCAAATTCTTTAGAAAAGATCAGAAAATTCCTCTTTGGAAGCAAGTACCTGCATAATTGTCTCTGGTTTAGAAAACAGGCACCTTTGCAGGAGACCTAAGCAAACAGAAAGTTGCTCTGTCGTTCTCTACTATGAGCATGGAAGAGCTTTGCACCATACTGTTTTACACAAGACTCTGTAAGACATGTTTGCAGTTGCTGAGATTTTCGTCCTGCCTCTTGAAATCTGTTCAGCAATTCCTGTCTCACCTCCCATACTAGAACAGCTAATAGCACTTTATGAAACACCCCTTATGCCCTCCTCCCCTGTCTCAAACCCTCCTATGATACTTCCCAGTTGTCTACTAGCCTCTTACAGCTCTATTTTTCATAAAGGTGGCCTAACAGAAGGCACACAGCCACTGAAAATGTTATGTGCCTGCACTGTGGCAACACAGCCAGACCATCCCAGTCAATACTTACATTACTTTAGAGTGAAATGAAGAAGTCCCTTCCACAGTCTCAGCTTCAGGCCACTCTACCTCAGGTAGAAGTCTGCTGCTCCCCTTACCTTATGTGCATCTTCTGGTCCTCATAAAAGGCCATCCTGTTGAAACTATCATCCATGTTGGCAAGCCTGTTTCCACAGCTCTGGCTGATGTGGCATTTGGCTCTTGATTCTTAGGTAACTCAGACTCTAAGAGGAAGGACATGCTATTCAGCTTAAAGGTTTTGGTTTAATAAGACAGCATTCACACTTACTTTCTTGAAACCCAGAGCTGTAGTGTATGATCATTTCCAGGTTTATAGCTAGGTTGTAATTATTGATGCACATATCCATGGTACCTAGACCCATTACCAACCTTTACTATTACATCTTTTTGTTTTATATTAGCATGCTCCAACCACACAGTGCACTAGAAGATGTGGCCTTTTGGTCAGTGATCCATCTCTCAAATCTATTACATGAGCAATACAAACAACTCAGTTGGAGAAGTATTGACCTGTTTTATTTTACATATAAGTATTGGAAGGAAAAGGAAAACTTGATACAGAAATTAAGGCAACCAAGGTCAAAAATGCAGAAATCATTTGACATACTCATCTGTATTTTAATATGCAGGAAAACTAGGTAAAATGATATAGATGGGAGAGATCTAATTCTCTCTTTTCTTCACAGCTCCAAAAACAAATAAATGGCAGGAGTGCTGAGGTAGATGGGTTTTTCCATTTCCTAAATTTTCTGATGTTATAACTCTACAGTACAGCAAGGGGCATATTCTCCTTTTGAAGCCCAGATCTAGCATTAACATTTATGGGAGTTATGCACATATCAAAAGAAAAACCTACTTTAAGCAATTTATAAATCTGAATATTTTTTCTCTGACCAGTGGAATTGCAGGATTATCTATACAAAAGTGCCAAAATTTGTCATGTTATTTCTGCTGCTGAATACCTGTACAGGAGAAAAAAGGGGGAGAGAGACACACAGACAGATGGGGTAGAAGTGGGGTGGAAAGGGGGAGAGGGAGAGAGAGAGAAACAACTACCACACACACCTCCCTAGATGTGAAAACTCTCTAAAAGAATTTCTATTCTTCTTGGTATGTTTTCCTTAGCATTTTGGGGACCAAAAGCATATTTGTTTGTATTTAGAGCTGTTTTTAGAAGTGTTTCCCTTGCTGACAAGGCCTTTTAATTGCTTTTTGTCCACTCAAGGAATGTGTACATGGCACATATTCAAGATGTTTAAATCCTCTGTACATAATGCCATGAAGTACTTGTGCTCCCTTCTATTTTTTCAGTGCCTTCTGATCCTACAAATTAATGTATGTTCCCATCGTTATTTTGTGATTATAACCCCTTGATCTTTCATACATGCAAAAAAGGATTCCTTGGTCATACATTCCCATTAGAGAGAGAGCTGATTAAAGGAGTCCCTTATTCAGTTCCATTCTATTCCTTTCCAGTTAAATCTCTTGCAGAAATGACTCCACTTCCTTTACCTTGTATCTTCCCTTGACTATTTTTAATAGATTTTGCCCATACTTATTCTCTTTTATCTGATGTGCAAATTTAAATTCAGCAAAAATAGTAAACTTCAGCTCTTCCTTCCGAGAAGTAAGGTGGGTTTGTGACCATTTAACAACTTTCACTATAAAGTCATCGTAAAATTGCTCTTGATCATAGGGCCAAAAATCCGTGCTAAGAATCTCTTGGATCCCAGCCTTTTAATTCAGTGGAGGGTCAATGAATCAGACATGTTTCCAAAAAAATATCCTGGACTTCACAAACAGACACTTTCCAATGATACCATGTTTCTTTGGCAAATGTGTCATCCTTGCTGCTATTCAAGACAAATCTTACAAATCTGACACCCTGATTATATGGCAGTTGTCCATTTATACTGTGAAGGACCTTGGTCATCTTCTCTGCCTGTAAACTGCACATCTCAACAGCCCACACTCATCAGAGGTGCCACCACCAGCTGGTATTAGATCTTTATGAATTTGCAGTACTAAACCCCACAACTCCCCACTCCATTTCTCATTATATTGTTTAGTCCCTCTAGAGGGCTTTGTTTCATGAGTTGTGGAGTAAATTAACCCCAGCAAAGCATCAGGCTTGCTGTGGCTGGATTGATATTGTCCGTTATTTACAGCTGTCTTGGGTACCCCTACATTCTCCTGGAATCTACAACGTGGACCCTAGTTTGAGCCACTGACTTGGGCAAGAGATCTTTCCTATAACACAGCTTATCTGTCACCACCTGTTTTTAGAGGAAGAAGACCCGATGCATGGTGATTTGAATAGTTTGGTATTGGAGATGTTTTCTGCACCTGTTTCTGGTCATGAAATATTATTCTTCCACCAAGCAGAAACTTATGGCTGGCCAAGTAAACTCCCTCCAAAGTAACAGCAGACGGGGTGGTTCCTTGAATTATGACTGATGTTCATGTGAGTTTGCAGCTCTCAGGAAATAGTGACAAAATATCAATCAGGCTGTCAGAGAGAAAGAGCAGTGAGATATACAGGGATATGTTTGCATTACAAAATCACCACGCAAAACTATACAGATCTCCTTGTCAAAACTTTGCAAAGCCAGGATAAGAATATATACATATATTCTTATATGTATAAGTACATACAAGGCAATTAATAAAACAAAATGACAAAAGTAGTAGTTGGCATATTAGATGCTATTTGGGTGATAGTGATCAGATCCTATGAAATAAAAGAGAATTTTAAATGTAAGCTAAAACATTTATTACAGGTGCTTAATCATGAAATCCGCTTAATCGGGACATTTCCCAGGGAACCAAATTAAGCCTAATGATACTTAATGGCAAGGACTGCTGCTTAATTGGGGTGGTAATTCCAGTTAATTGGGATTCCTGCAGGTGAGTAAATGGTACTCAAATAGAGATACTGTATCTGGCCTTCACGATGTTCTGATATTGGTGGTGCTTTGTCTTCCCTAAAACAGCCTCTCTTGCTACTGGATCAGCAAAGCAAAATTACTTCTGTGCTCCCATTTTGGCCCTTTCAAACATTGCTTAAAGTCACAATCGTTCTCTCTGGGCTGGCGGTACAAGATGACTTCTTTCAAGTCTAGTGAATCTGGATTTATGGATTTATCTGCATTTCACTAGGATTTTAGGAACATCACATTTAACCTCTTGCCTGACCAAAGAGAAGCTTTTTAATAAGCCTTTGGACTTCATGGAGATGCCACAAAGATGTTTGAAAATCACTGGTAGCAATTCAACTGCAAAAGAGCATGTTCTAATTAGAAAGATTTCTGCACTGTCTTGGGAGAACTAATATTTTACTACCAAAAAACCCCTACTATAAACCCTTTTCTCAATACTAAGAAAGGGAATGACCTACACTTTCATGGCACATGTACTGTTGGTCAAGGTTTTATTTTAGCCCATCACACACACACTAAAATATTTGGATTTTTTTTTTACCATTATTAAAATATGCTTAAATATTATTCAGGCTTTTACATAGCAACAGAGACCCTGAAAATATAAACTACTAATGGCAGCCAGCTTATTAGAAAGATATGTTTTCATCATTGCTTCCTGAGATCCTTGCTGTTCTCAGGGGGGACGTGGTACACAGCACTGCGTGTGTTGCACCGTCTCTTACTGAGTTGGAAGATGGGCAAGCTGCCAGATCTTGGGAGAGAGAGCTGTAGTTGCAGCGCCTGCAGCTACCTGGGGAGAGCCGCTACTCTCTGCAGGTTCCTAAATGCACAGCGGAGTGACCCGACTGGAGCTGCTGCCTCACACATATCCAAGATATGCCCCTCAGCTGCCAGACTGTCTTGGGAATTTTTGGGAGAGAGGGAATCTTGGTTGCTGCAGCTCCTGCAAAACTTGGGCTGGCATTGAGCCTTCATCGCCCAGCATGCAGGCTGGTCTGGCTGGTTGCTCCTGTGCAGCCCAGGGCTGACGGCTGGAAAGGGAAGATCCCACCAGCTAGCTGAGAGAGGCGGCTGCAAGATGCAGGCTGCTGGACACCAGCATCCCCAGGTAAGTTCAGGTCTAATTGGAGCCAGGAGATCCCCAGACAACAGACCTTACCTTCCAGAGTGGCAGATCAAGCCACCTCTTTTTGTGAGCTTCAGGGGGGCTCCTGCAACCCAAGCAGTGATGACATCCAAGACAAGCTATTAGCATGAGGTGGGACCCCCACAGCCCCCATTTCTCACCAAAATGAGGATGGTGCCTCTGCCAGAAGCAACTGTTCCTGCCTTCTGGCTCCTGCTGAGATCAAAACCATACCTGGTATCTCCCTCTCCCACTTCAAGCAGCGGTTCATCATCTCAAAAGGTTTCACAAAATAAATGTTCTGAACAAGAAAGGAAACATTCTGAAAATACTTGAGGGTGCTGATTTTTCTACAGCACAGTGTACCTGGCCGTAGGGAGCAGTGTGTGCCCGTGCTCCAGCAGGTCAATGCCAGCAGCAGCTCTGGTTGGTACAGCTCGAGACTAGCACCCTGCACACGCTCCTCTCAGCCTCCGTCGGTGTCCCCTTTCAGTCCCAAAGCAACGTGCCATATGTGATTTTGATTCAGCTTTACAGTGGAGAGCTCCAGAATGAGAAATCTGACTCAGAGAGTAAAATATTAGCCAATAAAAGCACTTAAAGTCAGACTTTAAGCATGCTGAGTTTTGTGTTCTCAGGCATTTATAGGCTGCAGATACATTTGAAGTATCAATAATCAGCACTTGCAAAAGGAAAATGAGAACAATAACTTCAGAATGAAAACAGTTTGATCTTTTTTGTGGAGCTGTGTAAGATAAGTGCCATAGTTAAAATGCAAAGAAATTCTCAGGTGAAGTATTACATAAGATTTCACTTCAATTTTTCTACCTCACATCACTTGCACTTACTACAGACAAACTAAAATATCTGACAATTAAATGACTGGGCCAAAATGATCAAGAATGTCTGTCCATCTACTGCTAATAAGTCTTTCTTCAGTATAGTACACAAAATTTGTACTGTAATGATTAACCTAGTTTTTAATTTATAACTGACTGTGTGTGTTGCATCAGATGAGTAAGAGTGTAGCTACAAAATAGTCAGTGTGTATACTCGGAGAAATCTAACTGGAAGCCATTTTTCACACTCATCTTACACTTCAAGTTACAGATTCTTCACAAAGCTTATCATAAAATATTCACAGAACTAGAAGAATATCAGTGTTACTAAATTATTCACAGTCCACAGTTAACTCGAAGTGGCAGCTTTTTCTCTTCTTCACAGCACCCACGTACAGAAAATCACTTGCTGTGTAAAGTGAAGATCCATCCTGCATCTGGAACTACCTTTGATGCAGCATTTGACCAACAATATCACCCCATGTTTCCTCTCTACTGGCAGAAACCAGAGGTTTGCAGTCAGTTATGTCCTTGGAGGAAGAATAGCAGCAATAGAGAAAGCATCATTGAACAACTCAAACAGTGGAAACAGAAATATTTTTCCATTTGAAATTCCAGTTCAAAATTCTTAACTGGTTTCTACTGGTTCACGTATGCTGCCAGTTCCAAAACAAAGAAAGCTGATCAGGATGATTTATCCTCAAGAAACACTACTCTAGCGACAAGAAGTCGCACAGACTGCCAGAACCCACCAGGAATTAGCTAAGGGATTTTAATGGACTCTACAGTAATTTTCACTGTGTAAGGGGAAGAAATGGAATGAGTTTAAATAAGTAAAATTTAAATTAATAATCATCGTCATCATGAAAAAAGTTGAAATGTCAGAAAAAAATTTTGGTGAGAGAAGATTAATGAGGACACTGAAGGGAAAAGGAGAAAAAGGAAAGTAAACAATGATTAGAAAAGTCAAGATTGTTAGTGTTAGAAATTAGTTACTGCAATGAAATACAAGGGCTCAAAAATGATTGAGTCAGCAGGTGATCAAAAACATAAATGAATATTAAAATAATGAAGGACAATAAGTCAAGGTGAACTAAGTGAAAATCAAGCTGGAATGAGTTTAAGGAATTAGTGATAAACAAAAAGGGACAGCTCCTCAGCAGGTATAAATCCACCAGAGCTATGCTGATATCGACCAGCTACAGAGGTGCCTATGTGCAGTCAGTAAATACAGAAAAAAACACCTTTCACTCCTACATCCTAACTGGAAGAAAGAAAAGGCGGCGGTCACCAAGCTGAGTTTCTGCCAGGAGTATAGCAAGCTAAAACTTTTCAGACAGATAATTTATTCACCCAGAAATGCATTCAGAGATCCGATGTAACTATCTGCAACCTTAGACCTATTCACCAGGCAACACTGGTCAAAAAAATAAAATCCAGAACAGACACAATTCTGAAGCAAATTGCTTCAACGTTTTTGAAAGCATTATTAGCGTTTTTCATACAAAGTATTTTAAACTGACAAAAATTAATAACTGAAAAGATGTTAAAAATCCATTTCAGGTTGGAAAAATGTTTCACTTGACCTAAAATAATTTGGGGTGGTTCATTTTGTTCAGAAAATTGAAAATTCATTCTTCATACAGCTCTGTAGCTCAGACCATTTATGGAGACTCTGATATTCACTCTAATCTCAGAAGCATCTAAAATACAATCAGAACCTACATATTTTCAGTGTGTACAAATGACTACCCTTTAAAGAACACAATATTCATAAACAGAAAACTCTACCCCAGATTCCACTGAGAACAAAAAGGTCTGTATTTATGTTTAGGAACATAAGTTCTTAAATGAATGAAAGATTCTATGATATGAACCATGAATAAACTTTATATGAGATACCTCTACTTATGTAGATGGAGATACTTATCCATGCAGGCAAAATAGTTCCTGAATAATATTTTGCAAAATATAAAGCACAAAGTTGACACAATATCAGTTATAAATGGCCCCTTTTTGAATGTATTACTTGCACCATAGCATATAATAGTTAAGTAGTATCTTCTCTAAATGGCAACATTAGCAGAACAGCACGTCTAATCGTCTAATTTCATTTAAAGGCTTCACACAGGAAAGTAAGGGAATTAATGCTGGCCATGACCTTCCATATATGCTTACCTACAGCCTTTGACCAGACTCTCCAAAACATAGGAATAAAGGAATTACCTGATACAGGGAAGGCATAAGATCCTAAACTGTTGTTCACTTGCAGTCCCAAGCATAAAGCTGAGCACAGGACACACCCGGCCAGAGAAGGGAGCTTCAAACAGTACAGAAATGACATGAGAAGAAAAATATGGACACTAGCTATCCTGGGAGGAAGAGGGCTAGTACCTTAAGGACCTCTGTGCTCAGCAAAGAATGTGAGACACGTGTATCTTCTGTCTTCTAGACACACGAGAAACCACAGCATTTCTTCCCCTTCTTAAGCCTCCTGGTATACATCATGAGCAACGCCACTGAAATCAATAGTTGTAGATCCATACGAAACCTGGTGTGACTGAATAGAGAATTTGCCTCCAGTCCCTGACAGCAAGAATCAAGCTCTTCTCTCACTCACATTAATGAAGTTCTCATCTACCATCTGATACATTCATATTTCATTTTGCCATCTCCTTGGTGAGCGTGCCGGGTTGTTCTAACAGACACTGCAATATCTACAGATCGAACTTTGTCTTGACTCTGTCACAGCCCAAAGAAAAAAGCATCCAAACAGAAAAACTAAAGAGGGGAATCAGCAAACCCAGACTCTCTTCTCACCACTGAATTTACTATGTGTTTCTGTACATATCATGTTTTGTTTTATAAAAGAAAATTCATTAAATGCTTATAAAGAATTCTGGGTTTCTCAGACGGAAATCGTTATCAACATTCAATATTATTAGAAATAGCATGTGGAATAAGCTAAAGCAATCTATCTCAATTTAAGTCAATATAAACATTTTTGTATCATCTCCCCAGCATAATCTTCCTGCTAACTGCTGGTAAATGGCTGCTTTCGAAGACTGGTTTAAAAAACTGTTTGCACAATCAAAACTGCATCATGTGCATTTTAAACAAGAGTAAAGCCAGAAGCTAACTCCAGTTCCACCCTCCCCTGCCTCACTCAGTGAAGTCCACAGTAATATACATTTTCAATTACTCTCCATTCAAAATTCAACAATTCAACCAACTGTCATATTAGCAACAATTGTGGCTTGTTGGCAAAACCTAACACTATTATTACACAGAAACTGTCAGCACAAAAATAGTGTCATTTCTCATCGAAAGAAATGTTCTTGTAGAGCTCCATCCAGCAGCAATGGATGGCACAATTTAGGCTATATGGTTTCTAAGCAGAGCAGGGTCATTTAAATACCATTTTCAAGCAATCACTAGCTCTGCCTCAGAAAATATAGTAGCATCCAACATCTAATTATTATCCTGAAACATTCTACATACTGTATATCAGAACAACATGAAAACGAACTTCTATTTCTCTCTTCAAACATTGACTAGTTTAATGTTTAATGTTTAATGTTTAATGATATATCAGACCAAACTAGAATTAATAACTATCAGGTGCAGAATATTATTATACTAATTCATAAAGCACAATTCACATTTTCTAGTATGATGAATTATCTTGCTAATGAGGGCTGAAATATAATAGAGCAGCTAATAGACAGACTCTCTTAACTCATGTAATGTAAGTTACTCCATACTCAGTTACTCAGTTTAATCAGGTAGAGTATTATTGTATTACATTTTCAAGTTCCTTGGGGAGACAGCGTCTCTTTTGATGGAAAGCAAGGTTACTTGGGAATAACAGGTCATCTTCATCAACCGAGGATGTCACCTAAATTATCTCATGATTTCTACAGGTTTGGGAACATACCAAGCAATTACTAACAGCCAGCTGATGGATGGTAACTAGCAGCCTTGCTGCCTACAAAGTCACTTCACCTAACCCCCCCAGGTAAATAGAATACAATTTGAGATAAGTCTTTTCCCTAAAAACAAGAGGAAGAAGTTGTCTCCGATATACTCTATCCATATGGACCGTAGCCACAGAAGACCTGATTGTCCATTTCTTGTTTACGTGGCCATACTGTAAACAAATGGAAACAATACAGGGAAAAGATGGGCCAGAATCTCATAAAGATGCATTCCTTCTCTTAAGCTTCAGGGAAGGCAAAAACACCATCCTGGGAACAGGGAAAAAATGCCATGTGAGTTAGTATAGTATCACATACGATCAAAACGAGAAGTTCCACTTCAGAACTGTGTGAAATGTTTGCAACAGAACATGATGAAACTATTCAGTATATGATTGACTTCATGTGATGTTATAAATTTGCACATGGAAGGACTACTAGAGTTAATGAAACTCCACTGAATAATAGCCAGGGTGCAATTTTGTAGACATCACAGCACAGCTCAGTTCCTAAATCTGAGAGGCTTGATTATATTTTTCAATTTTCTTGAACACCAAGCTCAAAGCTACACTGCTGTCTGGTGAAAGACACTTAGGGAAATGTTTGCAACAACCCTAACAAATGAAAACCACAGTGCTCTGCACAGCTCTTTCCTACTAATGCAGTTCTGGTCACATCTGGTGCTCCTTTTATCCTAAAACAAAGATAAAATCATATGCAAGAACAAAGAGATATGCATGTCATTTGGTGTTACTTTACGAAAGAGGAAAAAACCCCACATCTTTCTGGTTTTCCCATGTCAGCAATCAGAGCTTTAAATCCATGAAAGCAGATTTGCATTCATTATTTAACCACAAGGCAAGACAACATTTTTAGAAAGCATCCAAGATTGACTAAACTTCCCCTTGGGCCTCCTTTCAGATATAGCTTCTGCAACCCCTCATGCTACAAACATACCTCTAGAAAAGTGCATCTGCCAGGTTTTAAGATTGCTGCAATGCACCTTATTAGCATATTATTTTTCTCGCCCACCCCCAATCAATAATACTTAACTTTTTGTTACAGCTTTTGATAGTTCTTAATCCATCCTACAGTATCTCGCTCAGCCTGCAGCTCTGGATGTGTCCTGATTTTAGAGCTTGTCATCCCCGAACATACCTAGATAATTGTTTGATTCTCTTCCTAAATCCACCAGCAATTTTGGAAACTTGCATCACAAATAAAATTACAAATTTCTTTAGCTTCAAAACTGCTGTTATTAATTTTCACCATGGAAAATGTTATTTAGGGACTTAAGGCCTGATCCTGTTCCCGCTGAATTCAATTGCAGGACTCCCATCACCTTCAGAGGAAGTAGGATCAGGTTTTATATTCCAAAGGCTTAACTACATCATTAGTAGAGCTTGAATGGACTTTACAATACGATTTTGCTTAACTCAGACACCCTGTAATAGATCAGCACATTCAAACGCTGAACTGTGATGCTGAGAAACTGAACACTGGGAGAAAGCTGGAGGTTATTTTACTTCTGCATTCTGTGGTGTGTGTCCGTGATTGCAACTGCTGCAGTGAGTGCTAGAAAGAAAACTGCTGCAGGTAACCCTTTGGTGCGTGGTCTGGTGCTGGGCAGGATTTCTCATGAACACAGCAGGACAACCCAAGTAATCTAAGAATACAGAAGGAAATAGGTTGGTGGGGTAAATATTTTCACCGTTACTTGGGTCAGGAGCAAGACTCTAAATCCATTCTTCACCTTTAGCTTGTTCTACAGAAACCACCATAAGCAAACCACTACAATAAAAATGGCATTATTCCCCCACCAAATAAAGAGGAAAAAGCCTCATACATAGATATTTAGGGCATATTATAGCTGACCTTTGCAGCACCACAGTTTAAGTCCTGTTCTGGGAAATCATTACTCACATGCTTGATCAACTGTATGCACTTCTGTGCCCCACTGACTTCAGTTGGACTGGCTTCACAGGTGAAGTTAGGTTTATGTATAATTACGTTTAGGATTATCACTTCTGCCATAAGCTCCCTGGGCCAGGCTATATCTACATCATTATCTATTGCTAAGCGGAGTCCATAGCAGCGAGAAATGCTGTGATAATTATGTGCCAAATTATACAACTCACAATAAGGAAAATAGAGTACTTGGATTCTGTTCATATATTATTACTTTTGTGATTATTCTTAAACTATATGTACTTCCCACACTAAGTGATGCAACTGCTTAAATTCATCTCGGCGAAACATGTGACACTGCTTTTCAGATCTATTTCACATGGTTTGAATTATGTCTGGTGGCTGCACATTTAGACTCCAATTTGGCAATCAGAGCCACATGTGTTGACATGTAAATTTACAGAGACTTAAGCCAGAATCTGCTTTTTTGACAAAAGCTAACATCTGATCCGCTTTCTCAGAAACATCAATACAAGTAAAACCCTGTTGACTTCCGTGGCAATTACCTAAACCTTATACCACTTAGAGATAGCTACCAGCATTACAGAATGTGTCAGAGAGTATGTCTACATCAGCATTTAATTTCGAATCCGGAATTCATTTCGCTTCCTCATCATCCCCATTCACCACATTTTGCCTCACGTTGCAGGGCACTCTCAGGCTGCACAAACTGGATTCCTCTTGGAGGAAACTCGAGTAGAAGATGCACTCCTAGTGCATCAGCTGCTAATGGGCATTCAGTCCATGGGAACAGAGGAGAGCTAGCCGAAGTAAAATCCCCAGCACTCCTGTGATGAATGTTAAGTCCTCAGCTCTAACTGTATCACTCTGCAGATCAGATTCTACTTTTAGAGGCCACCAGAAGACTCAGCATTCATATTTGGTTGCCTGTTACATTCAGTCTATTTACATGCCTCTATACCAGGACTTTCGTAAACATGTTGATGTTTCCTCTAAATACGAGGACTGATCTGAGGGTCGTCTTCTACACAAGGACAAGCTTAAACATTCAGTTACCTATGTATTCTCTCTTTCATACTTCAATTTTAAACTCCGCTGCACAGACATAACTAAATGTGGATGGAAAAGTTCACCAGTGCTATATTAGTTTCTGCTAAACTGAACACATCTTCACTCTAAATTTCTCTGCTGCGTTTTGTTACTAAAAGTTTAGCACTAACTGTTCAACACAAGTGCCATGGCAGTCTTTCTGCTAGCACTGTAAATACGTGGTTGATGATTTCCACTAAATCAGCAGTTCTCATACTAGGACACCTATGAGGAAATCAATGATATCTGCATCAGAACATCCTCTTCACTCACTAGTCCCAATCTCTATGGCAATTTGCAAAGTCCAATTTGTCCTTTTGCTCAGTTTCACTAATCCAAGATGAAGATCTTAAAACCCCCCAAGTGGCCTTTAATTAATGGCTGACATGAATACAGAAACACTCTCACTCAGACTGACACTGGAAATTAACAAATATATCTGCAGTCCCTCAGGATTTATTAACAGTCTTTTCTTAAAATACAGCTTGCAGAGCTGTGGCTTCTTTGCCCTCTAAACATCTTGGCTCAAAAGTGGCCACAACGCCTTCTTCCTCTTCAAACATTGATATAGCTTCACAAAGGAAAACAATTACATTTAAGTTCACCTTTTTCTGTTCTACTTCGTAAAGAAGCATGTCAAGTACACGCACAATAAGAATACGTACTTTCCAGTATGTTTAGATCCCAAGCTTCAGCTCTTGAAGCCCTTTCCCAGGAAACCACCCCCTTTTGCAAAATTCTTCTCTTTTCTAAGGATATATCACCGCAGATATGGAGAGACAGGCCAATGCTTCATATAAAAATGTAAAGATAATTTGTGTATTTCCCACTGCACCACAGATGTGTACAGCCACCCTGCCGCCCCATTACACACGCACGTGATGACTTCCTTGACATCTGCATTAGTTACGTTAACAGAGATGTCAGAGAAATGTACTCTAAAAGAGTGCTATTGACAGGATCAGAATGCCGTTGCTCTTTCTAATACCACTTCCTCCTTCCCACGGTTCAGCAAGGCTGTTTCTGTTGATAACAAAAATATAATCTGTTTATAAGAGATCTCTAATCCCCCTTTCTTTACAGAAGCTCACCTCAATAAGCAGGGTAATGAATATTTTAATAAGCTACTGGAAGTTTGCTGTAGTTGGTGTTCTGAGCACACTACTTATTTACAGGGATCCCACTCATGAGCACAATGGGATCATCACTGCAAACAACAACCTTCTCTCTGTGGTAGGCTCACCCCAGAACCGCTCTGTGGAGAGAAAGGGACCAAGCTACATAATAGTCATGTCACTGCTGTCACAATTTAGCAGACATTAAATACAAAGGTGGCTATGCAAAGCAGCAGCCAGATCCCACAGAAGAAATCTCTATCAGCTATTCAGCATGACCTGGAGAAGCAAAGGGGTTATCAGTAAAGTCAGAATATCTAAAGTAGCGTGGGATCTGCCATGAAATATAAGAAAAATACTGTTATAGTAAGTAATAGATCAGCTAAGCTGAGCAGGCAAGGTAAAGAAAAGCTCCAAGATACTGCATACCTCAGATGCATCCTGTGCCTCCCATTCAGCAGGATAGGTAACACAGTGCTTTTCCGTAGGCTTCATAGGTACCACATAGGCCTGGGCTTGTTCAGCTCAGCAGTGGGAAAGGCATGTCACAGAAAAGAATGTTTCATTTCACAGAAACTGCATGTTGGAAAAAGATTATTTGCAAGTTTGCCTGAAAGCTGAGAAAAAGTGTGGGTGTTCTTTTAAAACAAAAAAAAAAGTGAAAAATGTGTAATTATTTCATAGCAGTTAGTATAAGTAAGAATACTGAACAAATTGCAGTGATTACAAAATCCTCTATAAATATGGGTAGCACTATTCTTGAAAATAATTAGTGTACAGCATCTTCTCAATAGTATCATGATTAATATTTATTCTGATGTCGTTTTTGTTCTGGGAGATGAGAGGGGACAAAAGGGAAGGGAGATAACATTCTGCGAGCACTGAGTGTGTTTGAGAAGCAGAACCAAAAGCATAGTAAAATCTGTTTTATTTTTCTGCTTACTGTCATTCCCCCCTCCCCTCAAACAGGCAATGCAAATAGTGCCGTACTGGTTTTAAAAGTAAAGCCAGAAATTATGTGGAGTTGGGACTGCTGAATTATTCATGAGTTCTGATTGAATGGGATCATTATCTCTGGCCTTACAAGCTAATAAATACTGTCTAATGTCTGGGTACTGTTTTGATCTAATAGTGTCACAGAAAAAAAAAAAAAAAGACTTCTTTTCTGCAAGCTAGAGCCTAAATTAGGGAGGAGCTCCCTGATGAGTTCATTGCAGGAAAACCGTGGGGTTTTTTTCCCTTCCATTGACTACAAGGTTCACTTTGCAGTTCTCAGTCTCATTTGCTGTAAAGGCATTTTAACTTGGGCATGAGGTTAAGATGTTGCTCAGTGGTATCTGTACAATGACTCATCATTTCCTATTCCTTTCCTATTTTCAATAGTCTCACCCTTTCTAATCTCTTGCACCTCACAGTACAAAATATCCCAAACCAGAATACTTTCAGAGGCAGACAGAGCACAGGAGAAGATTATGCTATCTAATCATCTGCCTGTCAGCAGTGAAATAATCTTAAATTGCATTGTTCTGTGATTTATCTCAGGACTGATTGTGGTGAGTCTATACTCACTTGATTTAATATCACTATAAACTAAACATATTGTATGGAACCTGAATTAAGGTTCTGCTCAGAGAGCTGTCGAAGAAGGAGGGGAATTTGTTAGAGGTGCAATGCCAAACAATGTTTGTTGATAACATTCGAAACAGCAACAAATAACTGGTTCAAAACCCACATAAATTATAATTAAAGCCAAGATATTTCATTGGATAGCTTTTCATATGCTTTTTTGAGGATTATATTCAGAACAGGACTTGTTTCAATAAGAGGAAATAATTAGGATATTATTACAAGTTAAAAACCCCTTCATAATTAGATAGGGATTAGTAACTTCGTTTTCATATGATTAACACAATAAACCCCTTTTTTCCCCAAAGTAATAGGAGGCCTATTAAGCAACATGAGATCATATATCAAGGGGCCTTTTAGTAATTCAGCAGTCTGTAACATTCACACAGACCACAAAAATCTTCCACAAAACAGCTGGCTTCATTCTATCATGAAAATTCACAGTTTTGGGTGCATTTATTTTGAGGTCTAACACAATACTTGAAGTCATACCATTTAATTAAGGATTTTTTTTAACAAGAGTTAGCTGTTCACACACTTGTAAAGGGAAAAGTGAACAGTTTCTCAAACACTCTATCAGTAATGGAGCTCTCTGCCCTGCTCAGTTCAGCATGGGAGGACCCACCTGGTACATCTGGATTTTAAGGAGTAAGCATCTCCTAATAATTGGCACACTTCAAGCTTAAAAATGCCTAGTTTTATAGTATTTTGTTAGTAAAATCACATTAAATGCTTAGCTCCATTATGGTAACTAGGCTAAATATGAAGCGAATTATTGACACGTTTGCTCTTTGTACACACAGCTCATAAACAATAAGTAATAAAGATGTGACATAAATTTAGCTTCGTGAGTCTATTCAGTGGAATAATTCTCCAAACATTACCTTTTTAGTCTCCCTTTTTAGTGCTTTTAACTGCAGTGAAAATACAAAATTGTTCCTTTTGTTGTTATTAAGTAGGGACGTGATCACCCATTCTGGCTTTTCTGCATTTTCTGCATATGACGCCAGTCATTGCAGCCAGTGAGACCTTCAGACAGTAGCCATTATCTGTCACCCTCCTGGACCAAAATAACAAATAATATGCCTGGAGGTGCTGCGTTTTGTGACTGCTAGTTTCCCCGCATGGCATATGCCTAGATAGACTCAGATGAGAGGTGATTGCACAAAACTGTGATTGTGAGATGACTTAGCAGAACCCGTGATGATGTCCTAATGGCCTCCTGTGGAGGGGAACAGGGGTAATTGTTTGTCAGGGGAAGGAACACATCTGTAAGAAGGCATCCTCTGCAAACCAAGCAGCCATGTGGAAAAAAGAAAGGGAGAATAACAGCGCAGCAAGGCTGCCTTCGAGCCTAATAAAATGAATAACAAAAAGATGTAAAAAAATGAAATAAGATATTAAATGACCAGGTTAAAAAGCCTGTTACTGGTGAGCTCTGGATTAAAAAGAAAACACGCCTCCAGGCATTATGGTTCTTTTAAAAAGATTAGGTGAAATTCTGTGGCTCCCGGCAAGGAAAGTTAAAGCAACAAACCCAGGAAATGTAAACGCATTCCCCCACAGCAAAAATATGCACAGAGCAACCAGTCTTCCTGTATGTTCTCATCTGTAACTTGGTGGCTTGGGAATCAGCAAGCCTTTGCTGTAAAATTTTCTTTTTCCAGCTTTTTAATCTTCCGTTTAAAATATTTCCTTCCCATGTGATCACTGCATAGAAAACTGACATCATCCCAACATCCTTTCCAGAGCATAGCTATTGGAATTGAGAAATGAGAAGCCATCACTGTCAAGCCAGGCAATTAGGGCATCAGTCACATCAGTGGGAACTTGCCTTTAATGTCAACTGGGGCAGAAACAGGCCCTTAGAGTATATTAAGGACCTTATTTTATACTCTTTCAGCATCTTCTATTTGATCAGAAATAAACTGGAGCAAACAAGCTAATTAATCACATACAGAACTAATTCCCCAGTCTTTTCAGCCTATGTCTTAATTATTTATTTTCTAACTACAGAATAACAAACATACTAATCTCAACAGAAGTAACGTTTACTAGAAATAAATCAACAGATTTTAGCTTCACTGACCTATAGGCTATAGGAAGGAGCCAAAACTTTTTTAAGTTTCATAAAATCATCTGTACTCATTATTCCATTCATTATGCCTTACCAATGGAGATCTGGAAAAGAGCCACACAAAACAAGAGTCAGGAGGGGTAATCCTTGGAGTTCCTACACTCATTTAGCTACACTAACATAGAAAAGCTGTGATTTTTTTTATTTTTTAAATGATGCCTTCTAAACTCTCTATAAAATAAGCAGAGCATTGAAAAATACCTTCTAATCAGATCTACCTGCAATTGAAAAAAGCATCTACCATAAGTAATTAAATGAAATTTGCAAGCAGAATTGGACAAATAATAGCTCTTTTTGTTTTGATGGGTAACTTGGGCCAAAGAGAGCTATAAAAATATTTCAAGAAATAAACATAGAAATCAAAATAGCTATTACTCTGCACGAACCTAGAGTGAATTGCTTCATTTCATTTTCATATAACCTATTTTAAAACCTTTTCCCCCAAATAGAGGTTGATTTTTAAACAGGAAATGAGTCTCTGAAAAGTTAGTTTCATTCAAAAATGTTCAAATGAAACATTTTAGCTCATTCTTTAAAAATCAGTATTCTCATCTTTTACTTTCTTTTTTTTTCTGCCAAAATTATCCACTGCAATTAATTTAAATATTCACATGCTTCCAATCTCTTAAAAAGTGCTGCTTTGGGGGAGCTTATTTTCCTAAAACAAATGTTATTCAGTCTATTCACAAACATTTGGGATAAAGTTTTGACTTCAAGAATCTCCCTTCAAAATCTGCCAAAAATATGCTACAAGTAAAGTACAGACTCTAAGACTCACACTAGGCCTGCTGCTCTGCTAACGAATGGAGTTTTGAGCACTGTCCCATGCAATAAATTCAACACTACAAGTAGCTGCATGGCACTTGAGCATATATTTTTCTACAGAAAATATCAGGCAAGAATATGGGAGCATCAGTTAAGCAACCAGTGAAAGTACCGGCCTGTTTGTTCATCAGCTGCAAAGAGGATAGCCCTGCAAATGCCCTTCCACTCACACTGGAGTGTTCCTTCTTGAAAGGAAAAAGGATGCCCGTTGTTTACGTAACTACGGTCACTCTAGAGTCTTGTTAGAGAGAAATACACAGGTTGTTAACATGGTGGCAACATGAGGGGTGGTCACAAATTTATCTCAGAACTGTTTTAACACAAACTTGTGCTTTCAACTAAACCAAGTGGTCTTGAGTTAAGTACTTATTTACCAGGAAAAGATAGAAATTGAATTGAAAAAACCCTAGAATATTTTTTCCTGAAAAACTGGGGGATGGGGGGGGGGGCGGTGTTTGTCATGCCTTTGACATTCACAAAGGTGAATTTCCTATAGGCAAACTGGTCATGGGCAACAAGGAAGTATGGACCGCTGAAGCAAGAGGGGTTTGTTTCCTCGGTGACCTGCCCACATTTCCCACTACCTGAGGTGTACAGTCAGTCTGAAAGCAGACCGCGCGGCAGCGGTAGCATAACTGAAAACAAAGACGGATTGCCTGAACAAACAGAACCCAAGGCTGACGAATAACTTCCTAAAAAGAGGACAGGTCTACTTACCACTCAAGATGTTATAAACATGAAAGTATAGACAAAGGGGTGGCAGGAACAACATAAGTTAGGTTTTACTTGTTGGTTTTGTGCTCTCAACAAATCACTTTATGTAGACTTGTGGTACTTGGGGAGTATGTTTAAAAGCACATATTCAGAGCACTTATCCTTTTGCTAAATTCAGAGTCCATGGAAATCTGTAAACTTTCTATTCTATGTATAATATGGCACACAATTTTACACTTACAATGCATTCAAATTTTGAACAGTTGGACTAGATGATCATTGTAGGTCCCTTCCAACTGAAATTTTCTATTCTATTCTGAACAACTCTTTGAGATAGCAGAAATCTTTTCTAGTTCTATTATACTGTGTGCACAATTAAAGCTTACACTTTTTACAAGATTGGAAAATTATATTAAAATGTTTTAAAAATACAAAAGTGACTGAAAAGATAAAAAATCACCATTTCTATCCTAAACTTTTTATGAAGGATCTTACAAATATGATTTAAAACCATTTTATTACACTACTTTAAGGTTTTTATGGTTTTTAAGTTATTAATACTGTAGTTCTGAATGAGTTTCCTTCTGTTGTAACGCTGAAGAGAATTTGCATCTAATTGCCAGGATACCAGCATGTGCTTTAAAATTGAAGAATATTTAAATATTTTAAATAGTGCTTTTATTCTATTAGTTTTGAAAATGATAAAGGTCAACTGAAAAAGTAAACTGGCAGCAAAGCGCTGCTTTAGCAGTGGTTCTCAGGCAGCACATATTGTTTTTCTCTCACCACACAGAAGACATCAAAATACTCCTAAAGCTACCCTCCATCCTGGAGGCAGAAGCCAGAGTATGCATTTGTGTCTTCACACTCACTGGCTTTTGGTGAGCATTTCTACTCAAAAAAACATGAGACACAATTGTTCAACTCTCCTCCACCTTTTTCACAACACCTTTTCCAAACATATTGAACACTTTCTACTAATTCATTGGAATTTGGATGGAATAAAATAAAATATACCACAGACTAACTATAAGGAGAGGTTTCTTCTACTCCATTGTGTCTACTGCACCACACTGATCTGTTAAATATCACTTATACATGAAGAATCACAGAATCAAAGAATCACAGAATAGTAGGGGTTGGAAGGGACCTCTGTGGGTCATCCAGTCCAACCCTCCTGCCGAAGCAGGGTCACCTACAGCAGGCTGCACAGGACCTTGTCCAGGCGG
>Ga0065711_1026829_pt1 | contig 58824 bp, 36 predicted proteins | sample Hoacrofraction12_FD_59098 | JGI IMG/M metagenome (GOLD analysis project Ga0065711, IMG submission 59098) | Hoatzin crop microbial communities from Cojedes, Venezuela - Epithelial fraction 12 v2 (version 2) | ecosystem: Host-associated > Birds > Digestive system > Esophagus > Crop | place... | reverse complement strand
TCAGGTTCCTCTCTGCCCAGCTTTCCAGCCTATCCAGGTCACGCTGAATGGCAGCACAGCCTTCTGGTGTATCTACCACACCTCCCAGTTTGGTGTCGTCAGCAAACTTTTCCACCCTTCAGTTTTCTTGTGTGTTGGAGATGAGCCATTGCAACTCCAAAGCAGCCCCACAGGGCACAGCATCTCCTCTTCTCTTTTGCCTGTAGGGAATTTCAGATATGCATAAAAAAAGCAAGCAAGCATAATGCTATTGACTTCAGTGATGTTTCACCAACAGAACAGAGCACCATTTGGCTTAAAGCAAGAAAACGCAAATTGTATCATGAGAACCCCAAGCAGAGCCCAGTATTTACGGCACTATAACAAAGACGAACTGACAGAAGGTTAAAAGATGTCATTTTGAAAGCACTAAAGCATTGTCTGGTGGGAAGAGCTGCAGCACTGGAAAGGAGACACCTTTAACCCATGCACAATGAATGTACAGAATGGTAGTAGGTATGGCGGGGATTTCAGACCCATAACTGTTTAAAATTACCCCCAGAAAGTAAGAGCAGGCAGAGCCCCAGTACTTCACCAGGCTCCATCTACTTTGCCAAGAACCAAGACTGTTCAATGGATGCATCTTCCTTATTCCTACCATCAACACCTGCTGGTCTAGTTGATCTGCATTTTGCCTACCTTCACACCAGGTTACTGGGAAACATTGGGAAACACCTACAGAGGGGCCATTATTTAGGGAGGACATGATAATCACTACATTTTGGGGAAAATGCAACAAAGCAGCATTTGATGCAGGAGGCAGACGCACACTGAACTGCTAACCCACAGTTTAAGACGATGCACAGGACAGGTGCTGCTGGGATGTTGATTCATACTGCAGAAGTCAGAAATCAGAGCTTGCTTTGAATGGTACTGAAGTTCTCTCAGACTGGGCTACTGTATCATACATATTCCTTTTAATTATTTATCAAATGTACTTATCAATCAATTGCCACAAGTATTTCTCATCAGCACCAAACTGTAGTCCCCCAAGTTAGCCCTTTGATGCTAACCAAAGCAAAACTGATTCCAGCTCGCTACCCCACGATATGGATGAGGAGATGGTCCTTGTAGCCCCTCTATTTCTGCCACACACACACTGCACAACAAGGGACAGACGACAAGTGCATGAAGTGAGATTATGATGGATCTCCAGCCCATGTTCCTCATGTCCTCCTCTGATGGCTGGTTCTAAACAGAAGCTCTGCCAACAATTATTCCCTGCAACTTCACCAGTTCAGGCTCTGGCTTCACATGTTGAAGCTTCCTGGATTAATTCACACCCATGAAATCAGTTGCGGTATTTGAAACATTTTTCCCCAGCAACTGCTAAAGTAACTCTGGAGTAGGATTTGCATGAGGCAGCGCGCCTCATAATTCTTCCTCCTCATCACTGTGTGTCATATATTCCTATCTCCCACCAAAACATCGGTGCTATGCTGAGCAAAGCAGACTAATAAACTGTAGCTCAAGCCTTTTATACTGCAAATCATTGCAGTCGCATTAAAACTCCATCACACAAGCAGTCATACCGAGTTCACTAGAAGCTGTTCTTGCACCCAAGGTAAAAACAACATAAGCAAGGGCCACTCCCTCCGGGGATATAAGCATCTCCTTCCCCACCAGAACATATAACCCTCCATAAAACCTTTTAAAAAGACGACAAAACCAGCCTCTTCCTTCCCTCCTGCATAAAGCACAGGCAGTGCACGTGGTAGCATCAAGCTGACACCCCACTGGAAGAAGAACACATTGCAGAGGAGCTCCCATGTGGGCATCAATGGCTGTCCCCAAGCTCGGAGATTAGCATGGGGCAACTGTGAAAGTTGAAAGGCAAAGGCCACTTTTTCCTGTTTTCCAATGCACAGCTACAACATTTTCTCATCTTAATATTATCCCGGCAAAAACCTACCCTGCTTTTTTGGTATGATATTGTTCTCTTTGGTTTCCACTGCGTTATATACATGTGAATGCAGCGACTCACATGCACCACAGAATTCTGTCGAGACCACCACCAGCTCACAAGCACTACAGGCTCTTAGGGAACATGTTGACATAATAAAACCTCACAGTTCACTCTTTCATTTTCTTGTGTTAGTGACATCTACTGAATTCTACCTCAACTAGAATATTTACATTTTACCTCTGTTAAAGGATAATATAATTGGACAAGTTCTAGGTGACAACCACCCCTTCTTTCTTGCACACAGATACCATCAGATTCAGTGTGCAGAAAGCCAACCCACTTTCTAACACATTTTTCTCAGAGGAGCTAGAACTTCTACCAATGCATTCAATAAACCCACAAAATTCCTTAGTATTTTCCCTGCTTGCAACTCAGAAAAGTTTCATGGCCCCGAGTGTACCAGTAGTCCTTGACCACCTTGAGCAGCCTTACACAAGGCCTGTACATCTGACCTCACCCGAGCTATGCAGTAGGCAGACCTGTATCTCTACTCAGCTCTGTCCTTTTCTGTTCCCAACTTGTTGACTGGGCTTCCCAGACTGACCTTGGACCCAGCTTGTCACCTCTCATTTCTCTAATGATCGCTGTCCCCAACCCTGTTCAGGTCTCCTGGCTTGGTGCTGTGGGGTTGTGCCCACATTGGCAAGGTCCCTACCCCTACCCCTGCGTGGTCGCCCTTGGCTCCTGGATTGCCTGTCTTGGTAAAGCAGCCCTGCTCTCACTGTTGCCTCCCAGAGGACTCCAAATATTCCTCCCTAAAAATGTTCTTTTATATATGGTGTCATGACAAGGATATACTACCCACATGCATAACAACAGCTATATACAGTAGTGATTCAATTAAAAAAAAATCTATAAATGGCATCATCTTGCATTAAACTTTTGACTTGAGGTGAACATGGAGTAGACTTGACATCCACTTCTATTCAGGTCAGACATTTAATACTGGATGGTCCAGGTCCATCTCTCCCCGAGGAAAGGCTGTTCGTTCTTAACAAATGCGTACACTTGCTTTACATTTTCCCAAAGCCAGAAGAGGTTCGGTTTGAGTTTGGCTCATATCCAAGCTCAAGCTGCACAAGAACATGAAGTGACTGTGAATACACTCATCAAAAATGTAGAGTAAGGAAAGGGACAGAGCGTTTTCCTTTAAAAGATCTGATTCTGTTTTTCCCCCCTTACCCTGATTTTATACCAACAGGGTGTCATAGTCATTAGCGATGTTACTTCTCACCACCCCTCATATGAGGAAAAAAATATTTATATCAAGTGCAGGCACAGCCTTTGACTTCTTTTGTGCACCCAAATCCTAACACCAAAATGCAGAATGCTTACAAAGTAAGATTATACACTTACACAAATAGTCCCTCTGAGGGACTATTTCTGAGGATACTTAGGATTAAACATGCTTTTTTTCAGCCAGACTACTGTCTCATTCGACACATTTATTATCCACATGACTGAAAACCCCAAAAAGATAAAAACCTGTATCGGAACTTCAACACTGCAAAAGACCTGGATAGCAGATGGGCTCGTTAAATTAAGGTTAAACTAAGGTGAGCTTCTGCATCTCTTGGAGTTCAAGACAGTGGTCTGTGCACATCTCTTGGAGGTTTCTGCTGGGCTGAAGCTCTGCTGCACCTAACGGAGTTGTAACAACACAGCGTATGCAGCTATTTTTGAAACAGAGGAAAGAATATTTGACATTAGAGACTCATCAGAAGCAAAACCCAGATCCTCCAGGTGCCTTTCGTCAAAGGACTGACAGAGACTAAGTTTTCCATTTGGATCCCACTTCCTGTTAATCTCCCTGCACGACTGCATGGAGCCTCACTTCATCTTCAATACTCTAATGAGTTCTTTGATTTTACTGGAAGTTCTCATTGATTTAATTTAGTGATTTATATATTACCTATACTCTTAGTGATTAGACATTTTTCTACTGAAGACAAATTACAAAGGCAACCCACAATGGGTTACATAAACCAACCACTGTAGTCTCCAAGGAGATATTAACCACCCACTTGTGGGAGCAAGGTAACCAAAGTAAAATAATACAACAAAACTGAAACCAGTTAGGGTGCTTCACCTTACAGACTGAAACCCAAGGACCTAGGAGACAGAGAAGTCTCAACTTCAAAACCAGCTAAGTTGATGAGCTATTTTAATAACAGACCAGCAACTTGCGTGCAATGGGTTGTTGCAACAGTAAATTTCTACAGCTCTCAGGCTGTACAATTCCAGACAGGGACAAGGGGCAGACGCAACCGTGTGGGTGTAAGAGGCTCAACCCACAGCAGCCTCTGCCGGCTCTTCATACTGCTTTGAAGACCTGAAGCTATAAGCTGCCCTCTGAAGCAAGATGGAATCTGCAAAATCATCTGTTTCCCTGGGAGAAGACCAAGTGCTCTAGAGGATAGGGTAAAATGACATCTTCACCTCAGAAAGCTGTGCTCCAGTACAATCCAAGAGAAAGGAAAAAAAAGAAAAAAGCTTATCTTGGATAATCGGTAGTTCAGCATGAGCAATCCAAAAGCAGAAAAAAAAGAAGGATTCATCTCAGATAATTTGTAGTTCAGCATGAGCATTACTACACATGGCATTAAAGGAATTAGCATTCCACTAGTAAGTGGAGAAATAATTCTTTGGGAACCACCAACTGTTTCACTCTTGCTGGCTAAACAGGCCTTCTTTAGCTCCCATCTGGGCAGTGTTCATATGCTAACTTGCTTCCAGAGAAGTCATCACTGTTTCTTAAGCAGCAATTTTTAAGTATAATTATTATTACATCAAAAGGAAAAACTGTAAAATAAAAAGTGTAAAATAAAAAGTATTTTATGAATTGTAGCAGGTAGGCTGGGGAAATGACCTAACAGTTATGTTAAAGTGGAGTAAAGGTTATGAATGGGACAATAAAATTCAAATGCAGAACCTGTTTAACACGCTAAGAATTAATGAGCTGGAGGCAACACACCCGCTCGAGTCCAGGAGGAAAAAGATTTCCACATTTCCCCCAGAACAGGCAGAGCCCATGCCCTGTGCTCTGCTCTCACGCCAGCAGAAAAAGAACTGGATTCTTCAGCTGGAGAGCTACAGCCTCCTCTTTGGCAAGCGGACAGCGTGGGCCAGCGCTGAGCTCACCCTGCCACAAGCTCACCAGCGTAGTCCCTGAACTGCCACCACCACCACAGGACCAGAGGCTGACGCCCACAGCACCGCCGTGTGCCCCTCAGAGCTGCCGATGGGGCTGCGATAGCATTTAAAAAAACTGCCGATGGTGCCCAGCGTTGCCACAGATGGCAGTGGCACCGCACAAAGTACGGCTGATTTAAGTGAACGCATTAAACGCAATGGGCTTCCATTACAACCTGTCATCCTTCTTATATCTTTGCTCCACGAGAACATACTGAAAACACCACCACTGTGATCACAAATAAAGCCGCAAATATGAAAACAAATAAAAGGTCAAGCATTGCATGCAGGAGACACTGTTCTTCTGGCACTCCAGTACAAATTCAGACAACAAAGAACAAGAAGAGGCGAGAGGGGAGGGAACAAGCCTGCAACAGCCCTCCTCTGCATACCGCTGTCCCCATTAATATCAGCAGCTATTCCTCTAAACTGTGCCTCCAGGGGATAATTAAACTCTTGCTGCTCCCGTTTTCCCGACAGAGCAGCACTGTTCGAGCAGTGCCGGCATCTCCTACCGTGGTGCAGCAGTCGCCCCTTGGGAGAGCCGCACCACGCTGCAGCCCCGGCCATGCGACAGGGACCTCTCCATATTTCCTGAAGTCAGTAGCATCCCCCGCCGCCTTCTATTACAATTTTCAAACATCAAAGCTGCCCTTATTTAAGCATTTACTAAGGAATCATTGAGGTTTCAGTGAAACTGGGAAGATTAATTAAGTGATATCAAGTCTGAACGGGGGAGATGAATGATTAGAAGTTCTCAAGGTAAGAGTATGTACTATCTTTTCAGAAAATGGTACCTACTTATATTGATGAATTTCTTGCTCAGTGGTCTATAATGTCACTTCAGGATGAGAGACTGGAGTGCTGTAAAGAGAAATTCTCTAAAAACTACTCTGCTGACATTGTAACACCACTTAAGTGAAAAGTCAGATAATGCAGCATCGCTCAAAATACCGCCAGACTAATAATATTTTTCACATATTGAAATGAAAGAAAAGCTGCTGATTTATTTGTCTTGCTGTAAGAATTATCAGAGCCATTCAGAAGAAAATGTAAGTGTAGAGGTTTAAATGATTAAGTTCAAGTCAATTTTCTCTACTTGTTTTCACTTACAAGCAGATCTGCACTTCCAAAAATTGCGTGACTGTTAGCGATGTGGCTCTGCCTATCAGCTTCTAAACAAGCAGGCAGAAAGGGAGGGGAGTACAGGCACAAACCCCACAAGCTTTCCCAGCCAGAGCCCAGTTCCGCACCAGGAGGCCGTACTGAGAAGGGGTAGCACACAGTGTATCCGCACCTGTGTAACACAGTGTAACCCCACCTGCTTTGTACTCAGCCAAGGGACTTGACCCAGGGCAACACACGGTTGCAGCGAGGGCTGCCCAGCCCAGAGCGCACACACAAACCAACAAGGGATAACATTTTGTATTGGGCTGGTGGCCAGGCAAGCTGAACAGAGAGAACAGGCTCAATACCCCATTAGTAATGGTTCCTGATGCTACCTACTTCCAAATTCCTTAAATTATTTAAAGTGATTAAAAAATTAAGTCTTTCTAGTTTATCCAGTCTTGAATCCAATGCAGGTTAACAAGGCCATACCAGAGCAGCATACACATATTCACTAGAGTCTTCAGAAGAGTGGCAAAGGTAAATGATTATTTTTAATTTCAGGAGTTCCCAATTTAAAAAAGCTAAAGCACTTTCTCCACTATTTATCATAGGGCAATCACAGGTCAAACATACCCAGCAAAACACAAACAACCCTCTGCTGTGCAGTGTAATGAAACTCAGCTAGGAACCAGTCATCGATGAAACAATCAGTAGCACACGTGTCTGAAGAAAGCAAGGAGGTTGTAATATCATCTGTATGCCTGACATTTACCAGCAACAACGTTAAACCCTAGGAGGACTCTGTCATACCTCTCAATATTATTTTTTACCCAGAAGTATCCAAAGAATTAATTATAAAGTTGATTTTGAATAGTGCTTTAAACTGGAAATCAGTCTAGTGTTTAAATTAAGCAGTAGATTGAAATGACTAATTGTTATTAACCCACAATTAAGTAAAAGATCCTCAATTACCAACTATAAAAAAGTTTGTGCTGCTGATCACGTCGTCCCGAGACGGGTAACTGACTCCGAGATGCTGAGAACATGCCAAGTCCTGTGGTACCCTTAGCAGCTGGGGGAGTGAGGTTGACAATCTCCCAAAATAACGTCTCTGGTTATTTAAATCAGTAGTTTTCAGCTGTTTCCAGAGACAGGACACTCTGCAAGACCATTCAAGCCCTCAGCTCGGACATCAGCCACTCTGCTGCCCACACAGCCCAGCCCTCAAAACAACCTCTTCTTTATTCCCAGCATACCGCACAGCAGCAAAAAGGGGAGAGAAAAAGTGAAGAAAAAATGGCTAAGACAGTGAGAGTAAAGTTCTCCACGGAGCTGTCTTGGACCAGACCCATCATTTGCCTTTCACGTAAAAAACGCATGATTCACATCCTGTCGATTCGGCAATGGCGTGGAGTAAAAATCTGCCTACATGAGGAAAGGATGACTGGAGCAATATCTTTATACCACGTACTTCCCTGTGCAATGCGACCTCAGGCACATAACTCAAGAAAAACTGCTTGAAATTCATGCCTCCCAGAATACTCTCTATTGAATGTCTCTTGCCTTGCAGGAAGCTGGAACAATAGGTGAATCAAAGGCAGCAGGAAAATCAGAAAAATCACCCTGTCAGGGGGCAAAGAATGCGAGCTGAGAGGCAAGTACCAGAAATAGCCAGAAAATTGATATTATTTCTGTAAAAAGAAAAATTTGAAAGTTTTGCTGGGGGGGAGGAAGAGAAGGGGTGGAGAAAGAAATCCCAGACCAGAGCACTTTGCCACTCTGAAACATTGCTAAGGTATTTAAAGTCTAAAGATGTGCTCTATTAGCCAAGCTCAACTTTATTACTTATACAAAAATGTTGGATGTTATAGTCAAAAATAAACAAACTACTGATTTATCACAGAAATACAAAACACAACATATTTACCCAAGAAATTTTCAAAGAACTTGACATTTTTGTTTTTAAGCAAAAACCATACACACATCCCAATAGCCCAACCATCCTATGATGCCCTCAGCAAAAGCATTCTCCAGCTGATTGTAGATGCAGAGGAAATTTGCTTTACAACAGGCTGCTCAGGTCTCAGAGCTGCAACATTACTTCCCCTCCTCAATTCCTGTGCAGCTGCAACCCGCTATGAGAATGCAGATGGGGAAAAAAAGTGATATCTGGCTATTTTTTCCCCACTCAAATTCTGCACAGAAAGCCTAGCAACCAAACTGGCTCTGTCACTCAGGCACAACCTATGACGATAATCTCTATTGTATTAAAAGGAAGGCTAATAGCATTAGAAGCAGTCAAGAACTGAAGTACTAAGAAGTATCAAAGCTTGGCACTTTTAGCTTAGCTCATCCCTCTTGGGACATATAACAATATATTATGATTTAAGCATGCTTAGTTTACCATTTACTGTTCCAGAAAGGCTATTTTGCTAGTCAGATCATGAAATAATGTGGGATCAGCAAAAGTCACCCACCACATCAACAAGTATTATGTGGACTGAGGGGTTTTTTTTTCCAGAAACCAAATCCAGACATGTTTCTGAGAGTGCACAAAAGCACGCTTTTGATGGAGGTGACATTTAGCTGCCAGATTCCAATCTCTCCTCCCAAGTGCACAGGAAACCATTTCAGAGACATACTTAACACAGACCAAGCTGTAGTATCATCCGAATTCATTCCCAGTGACAGTTGAAATATTTTCATTAAACACTCCTAAAATAGGAATACACATGTGCAGCAAATCTCCAGCCAAGAGAATGTCAACGAGAATGATTTGTATCCATCAAAGCTGTGAGGCACTGCAAACAGGACCTTGAAGGGAAAAGCAGTAGACCCCCTCAACTGCAAACATGCTACCTGTATTGCCTGTTTTCCACTCACATTTAACAACTGGAAACACTTCCTTTACGAACTAGAAAGGCTGATCAGTAAAGGAGTCTTGACTTTCCCCTGGGAGTCAGCTGGATGCATGAACACAGTCCCCATTTCATTTCCAGAGCACCACGTGTGCATGTTTGAGGCCACTCTGCGCACGGAAGCACCAGTCGCTCCGAGCACAGCGGGCAGGACAGCCCAAGGGGACCCTACCGAGGCTCCCTGCGCAACCCAGGGGATGTCCACAGTAAGGCTGTCTGATATGCCAGATGCCACTCAGCCAAAGCATTTGTATTAGAAAGCCTAATTAGCAATTTATATTACAGAGTAGCAACAATATTTTTCATGCGTTGAACATCACAAGTTGGAATACAAGTAGGAACTGCTACACAGAGGAGTATGCCTCATGTGAGCAAAAATTACATTTAAATGAACAAATACCAAAACCTGAGATGGATACAACTGCCAGCTCAGCCCGATACGTGTGCATCTAATAATGGCACAGCTGGGAGAAACACGCAGTTAAGAGGCAACATAAACCAGGAGAGCTGTACTTGCAATTACAGGGTGACAGGGCTGTAACACTACAACACTTACACTTCATATAAATCAGCTCCTCAGATGGCCCTTAGCTGTAAAAGTGTCAGTCAGTCACAGCACTGTCCTCAAACTACCACTGTTTTTCAGAATAATTTCAATGTGCATCTGAACACTTGGGTTACCGCCTGAAGAGCCACTCCACTAGAAAGCAAAAGGCTGGAGAAGTACTTGGAAAGTTTGCTGGTTTCCAAAGGAAAAACCCACAGAAGCAAACCACATGTTTGTATTTTGCAGTGATAACAACTGTTTCATACTCACTGAAGAGTAAACATTTGGAAAAACAATTGCACAAAATTACAGGCCAAAATACACTGTTGCATTAACAAATAGGAATGTATCTGTAAAAATGTGCATCTGTTCTGGGTTAACAGGAGTCTCCACCAAGCCGTGTGCACATTTGGTTTAAACATTATTCTACAAAGATCCTAAAAACAAATCCCTAAAGTGAAAAGCATTCACTGAGTTTGACTGGTGCTACAGGCAGTTCATTACTTTCTCCTGAGTTTCAGACAAACCCCACTTCTCAATTTTATCAGTTTCCTGATAATTTAACTTAAATTCTTAATACCCATTCAATTATCCAGTCTCCAGAGTACTTTACATTAATAATGAATCCTGTCCTGAGGACGGTGAAGTGTTGGGGCCATCTCCCAGGCTGGTGAAGACAAAGGACACCATCAACTCCGGGGCAACTGCACTGAGTTACACCATCTCCTGTCACCCAGAGCCCTGAATTAATTTGTCCACGTTCACAAACGGAGTTCATTAGATGAACTCTGCTGACTTACGATGGGGAAATCTACGGGGTTACTGCCCTTGTCTGTTCGCCTGACTCCACCCTGTAACTGATGGCAGTTTGAATTAATACCCCCTCCTATGAGCTGGCCCACGTGCACTGCTGCCAAGCCTGCACCGCGGGTGGCAGCTGTAGGGTTAGGTAGGGAGCAGAGGACTGGGACCTCCTGGCTCATGGGCAGAGCTCATTTGCCACAACCTTAGAATCACAGAATCATTAAGTTTGGAAAGGACCTCTAAGATCATCAAGTCCAACTGTCAACCCAACACCACCACGCCTGCTAAACCATGTCCCAAAGTGTCATATCTACACATTTTTTGAACATCTCCAGGGACAGTGATGCCACCACTTCCCTGGGAAGCCTCTTCCAATGCCTGGCCACTCTTTTAGTACAGAAATTTTTCCTAATATCCAATCTAAACCTCCCCTGATGCAACCTGAAGCCTTAAAAAACCCCTTCTGCAGTACCAGGAGCTATTCTGGCTCCTAACACCCTGCTCAGCTCACCCTGTCTCTTGAACATCTCATGGGGTAAATCCTAATGCAAGGGAAACCAGGGAGAGGTTTGGAGGGGTGTGTAGGGGGGGTGGGGGTGGTAAATGATATCGTGGTCTCATTTTTGTAATATTAGTCAATAACTCAGAGTAGAATGTTTTCTATTATTCTAGCAAATTATTTGATGAGTTACAATTTATATGAGGAATCTAGAATACAATGCATAATGAAGCCAAAGTAATTAAGAACACATCTTTGTACCCCTTTAGATAGTCACTCTGTATTTTCAAGCTAGTAAGAGAAGTAAAATGACAGGCTGCAGACAGGGGCCTAGCCCTGTGCAAGGTACAGATCCATTCATAAAGATAGATTAAAAAAAACCTAAAGTTCAACAAAAACATATAAATAAGTAGCAGCTATGTTAAAACAAAGCAGAAACTTCATAATACTCCCCCATGTGTTGAGTTGCATTTAACCACACAACAAGCAAGCGCAATAATAAAGTGAGAGACTTCAGAACAGAAGAGCCAAAGAAGATGTCGCAGCCTGGTAACAAGCCATTACACCCAGGGTAAAAAGCAGCATCTCCACTTCCCACTACCATAACCTCATTAATTCTGTTAATTATGATTGACAATCAGAAACATAACCAACATTTATATCATTCTTAAATCAAAGGGCTCTTTCCCACCCAAAGATGGGTATTTTAAGAGTGAAAGATACAGTAAATATATATCTCAAAAGAAAGTTAAACCAGCTTATAGGAACACGGGGACAAGCCCATCCCTGTGCAATGCTCTCAGTATTAGAGCAGCCTATAGAGCCATTCTAGTTGCCCAACTTTAAAATTCACATTTTATAGCAAAAGCAAAACCACTCACAACGAATTCACCAGATCAGCTCTCTGAGCAGGTTTGGAGAAGCTCACTCCACCCCATCGACCAGCCTGGTGTACAGCTCCTTGCCCTTGCTGCCTGGGCCCCAGCCCACATGCAGTGTCATCCCTGGCACCAGCTCAGGTGCACCATCCCCTGCAGCTAGGGCAGTTTCTTGCATTGATTACACACGGACACAATGAGAGAAACCACCATCTCCTCTGCTGAGGTCACTCTATTTGACAACACAGCAATAAGTTGCCTGTCGCTTTGAGGTCAGCGGCCACCACTGGTCTCAGAAGAGATGCTAGCAGGTGCTGATCTCAAATGCAAAGCAGGAAAATTTGGACTAAAACACGTACACAGAATCAGCACCCTTCGGCTTTACCCTGGCTATCACTCTCTCCTCACTCACTCTTCATACCTAGGGTCAATGCTCCCCAAAAAAGCTCACCTTGAGACACGCAGCATGCGACCAAGAACTCATCTCCACAAGCTCAACATTAACAAAGTCCACACCTTCAGTAACACATCCACCCCACTTCAAGCAGCCCAGCTGCACTGAAGGAACCACCTTTATAAGCTTCTCCCCTCCCTCCACCCCTCTTCAGGCAAGTAATTTGTATTTATGCCTTGCACATGATTCTCATCTCACTATTTGTCTGCACCTGTGCACAGACCCCCACCCTCTTTTGGGCTGGCCACCACAATTCAAGTTCAATAAACTCACATCTGGGGAAACGTGAGCCTAATTACTCCTACTGTTTCTTATTTTCTTTATTTATAAAGGAAAGAAAGCCTGAAATTGTGCTTTACCCCCAAAAAAACAAATCTCTTATAAAGGGAGAGAGTGAGAAAGAAGGGCTTTAAGTTAACAGCAATAAAGAGAACACCAAGAAACAAATACCCCAGCCTTCAGGAAGGCAGACTTTCAAAATGCATTCAAGGTGTAGCAGGATGGAAAGCCCACGAAGATCAACAGAAATCTCTCTATTTACTAGAGCAGTCTTGAATGAGGCCTCTGGACATTGGGCTCATACACACAACTGCACAGATCATCATGTGCACAGGCTTCTACCAAATACTTTGAGTAATCTCTATTAATTCCACTTTAATAACAAAGCGGCAGTAAAGGTGCTGATACTAATTGCTGAGCATTTCTTCACTAAAATCAATCCTTAACAGTGACCACAATAAATGAGTTCAGCTTTTATATAAAATTCATAGTTAAAATAGCTATGAATCTTCCTAATGTGTCATTTGACATTTGTTATTACTTGGCTGTGGACTGGCTTTGAATATTTTATGAAATATTTATGGCAGAAGGGGATATGGGATTCATAAGAGCAAGACACATACAATATGCTGAAGATTAGTGACAATTACCACAAGGGTAAAATTAGTATAATCAACCATCACTTTCTTATGAAAAAATACAGACTTAATTGGTGGCAGGCGGATATTTCTTCCATTTTAAAACTGCGCTTTGTTGGGACTGATATGCATATTGTTCTTCACTTCTGTAAGGTTAAATAAAATTCTGTTTAAATGTGAACTTTGGCTGATTAACTCCTGGTCAACAGAGGAACGCTACGTTCTCTTTAAAGAAACATTTGGTAAATTCCCTTTTCACCTCCAATAATTCGACAAAAGAAGAGAATAATAATAATAATGTGCATCGTGCATCCAGCCAATGTGCAACAGGTTGTGAGCAGGTAGAAGTGGAACTCAGGAAAAAAAAAAATTAAGTTAGTTTTGCTGTCCTTGCTGGAACATGGATTGAATTAAAAACCTTAAATTAAAAACTATTGCAAAAGTGTCCTGATTAAAAAAGCGTTGTCTGTAACTTGGACCCTTGTCATTCTCTCCAGTGATAAGGACAGATCCCATCTTGGAGAAAGAAACCCTGAGATAGGGGAGCTCAGCGCTTGCTGCATTCCATGTCTCCAAAGCCAGCTGTGTTTGGGATGTCTCCCAGTACGTTCTGTATTGGTCGCTGAGGTGTAAAATCACGTCCTTTCTCTGCTGGGTACCGTAACGACCCTGGGCAATGCCTGAATGCTGCCCAGGTCCGGCAGCCGGAGCTCTGTGAGCCAAACTCCAGCAGCTTCCATTTGGTGTGGGAGAAATGATAAAGCAGTCATTTGGTGAAAAGATTTTTCAGACTGAACAGAAATTCGCCCGCTTTTATTTGTGCAAGGCTTGAGACAACGTGCACACTCTGCAGAGATTTTGCTTTTAGATTTATATACACTGCTAGTGCAGAGGCAGTGAAAATAAGTCAAAATCTGCTCTCCTGTACCTTGCTGCACCATCCGCTGAAGTCGTCTATTTAACGAAGAGCTGGAGTTTGCCTTGCGTAAGAGATCTGCAGCTACAATCACGCAACAGGGCTTTGCACGGCACAGCTGTGGCTGGAGGACCACCAATGACGCGATTCCTGTCAGGGCTAAAAACCTTTATTTCCAGAGAAGTTTGCCTGGGACTCCCTGAAATGGCTTGTATTTTTAGCCTGTGCCCCTGCTAACTGGACTAAAGAAAGCAGCAAGGTGACAACAACACGAGCATATAATTGTATTACGATTAACTGATGTATCACCTAATTAATAAATGTAAACCCAAGACAGGTTGCTAGTTTGACCTCGGATTAGTACTCCCATGGAGGTTTACACTGTTATTTTCCTCGCTATACACCTTACCCTGCCGGAAGATCAGCATCTTTAGGACCGTATTTATTTCTATGTGTCAAATATTTATTTGCTTTTTTAACAACAAGATTCAAAGCTATTTAATGCTGTTTCCCTTGCCCACCAAAACAGTGTTTCTCATGCAAATGCTTCTACCTCCGTGATTTGTTCTCTTGAAATCTCCAGGGGTGAGGTGCTTTGAGACCTAATGGGATTACAGCATAAACACAGCAATGTATTCTGCATAATACCACCCTATCTTAAGGCGCCTTGTTGTTTTTATCTAAACAGCCTCTCTCTCGAGGAAAAAAAAATTATATATTTTTACGTGGATAATACAATTCCTTTGGAGACTCCGAGTTCTTCTCCAAGTGCATACACACAATTTCCATTAGCATTTAAAGGAACACGAAGCAAGGAGAGATGTCTGAGCCTGTTTCTTTGGCTGTTGTGAATATCCTGGATGCAGAAATGTTAATGTTTTTATGTATTACCTCCATCTGCTTCAATCCTGTTAAATTTAGGTGTGCTATGTATAAATATGAATATGTTTGAGCTGGTATATGTTTTGCCTGTTGTTTAGGCACTATTCATTTTCTTCCAGAAAGCACAGCTGCCATTGCTTTCATTAGCAAAGGGTACTTCTTACTTACTTTTTGAATTATAATATTGATTTTCCCCCCAGCACTGCTGTTTGGTATAGTGAGTTGTTGCACGACTTGACAAGTTTAAACCCTTGAAAATGGGGTTAGCGATGGAAGTGCTGGCACACCCCTAACTACATCGTTGTGAGCTGTGATGCTGCACTAAATGGATTGAGCCACACTGACCCCCCCCAGAAATGAAGGCCCAAACACCTTGAAATATAATTTTAGGAACACAGTTATGTGCTGATACACTGCTTGGATTCAAAATACATTCTATGAAATTCAAATGAGCCATTGGAACGGATAACTACAGCTGAGGTGCTGGAAATGTCTCACAAATCAATCATCCCAGGTGTGAACAGAATTTCCAGGTTGGTTTCTTACATATTTTATTTTTGTGGGTTTCTTTGAAGTTGAAATCTCTTTTTATTTGTAACAGCCTTGCCCCTGAGTCTTTCTTCTTTTCTAAATATTCACTCATTCCCCGTAATCCCTTTATTCCGTTCTATTTTCCAGCCATACCTCCCTTGATATGCTTTTCAAAAGCGTATTGTACCGAGGCCCATCTGGGTGCACATTACGCTTTTAGTTTTGTCTCCATTTACCCACTACGGGTAGGAGTAGCTGGAGTCTCTCCACATCTTGCTTAACCAGACACACCCTCACGGAAGCAGAAGTTCCTGGGGGCTTTGGGTTACTCTCGGGCCGTGCTCGCACCTCTCCCGCATCACCCCGATCTCTCATGCCCATGAAAGTGCTCTCCTGAGCAGGTGCAGCAGCTTAGCTGATTGCTGCAATGCCACACGTAAACTTCCCCTAAAATAATATCTTTATGTGCGTATTCCTTCAGAAGAACCCATATCTGCAGACCTCATCGTCAATGTAATGTTTTAGTATTTCTAGTGTAATTATATTCCCTTTAATAAGCACTATACCAGAATGCCTTTCTACGGAAGATATATAGACAACATCAGACACGCTTGCTGAGGCTTTTCTTAAGTACAAAAAAATGCAATCCATGAAGCCTCGGAGGCTCTGGCTTCACTAATACTCATATATTAGAACAAATAAATGTGGATTTTTGGATTATATCCAACTGAAATATCACATTGGCCTATGCTTTCCTTTTGAATGATTAAATATTGTACCAAAATAATTTTAGTGCAGCTATTTAGGGGGAAAATATGATCAGAGAACCAGAGAAAATACCCATATCCACAGGCTCTGCAGCAGACAGCGATGGAGGCACTCCTGCTCTTCACTGCGTTCCCTTCCGTGTGCAGGGCACCCCTAAAATCTCGGTGGGAGGACATGCAGCGGAGCAGCGCCTGCCCCGAGTGGGCACGGGGCGGGAGAAGGCGGTCTGCACCCACGCTTCTGGGATCCGTCCATGGACGGGGCTGGCCCAGAGCCTCTCCCGTGCAGCGCCGGGCACGCGGCCGATCCCCTGCCCGCTTTCTCCGGTTGCTGCTCCAGCAGCCCTACACCCGCGTGCGGATCGAGCCAGGCCAGTGCATCCTGAGCCCCGAACACCAGGAGGAAGAGAAGTGCGGCTGTCCACAACGGCTGCCTCCAACAGCCCCATCCTTGGCTGCTCGCCTGTCAAACCTTCTGCCAGCAGCCAGAGAGTTAACAGAACAGCTATTTGCAGTTATATTTCACTTTTGAAAAGCTAGATTTCTGAGATACTCATTAGAAGACGAATTCAGCCAGTGTCCTTGAGACAGTTAATGAGATATGCTAATTTAAAATAAATAAGTCTGGTATGAATTCTTGATAAGAAAACATCTGCTTGGATCTGCTGCTCACTTTCAAGGGAGGTAACTGGGTCTGAAGACAGCAAGGTATGATAAGCAGTATGAACCCATCTTGAAGGCAACAGTTTAAAAGAACTGACTGTTTTTCAAGTTAACCCTGGAAGAATTTTCTTCCATCTGACTTCCTTTGGATGTGGAAACTGAGAGAGGCAGGCCTGGGGCCAGGAAGCCACGAAGCGAATTAAGAAAGGAGCCTAACAAGCCATCAAAGCCATCGGGGAGAAAAGCAGTAGGAAGGCACTGCGTCTTTCCCAAACACCTTTAGGATATCTGGCAAAGAGAACGGATTTTGCCTGAACGTCACCACTAGAAGGAATGCAAAGTAAGCATCACCGGCACTAGCTGCGGCGCGGGTACCCGCGGTGTTCACCTGCATGGCACGGTGTGGGCAGCAGCCAGTGCGCTCCTCCTTGGGTGAGCTGGCACAGAAGCGCATTTTACATTCCCTGCCCTTGGCAGGTGAAGCAGAATGGCTTTAGAATACAGATGGACACATAGCTTTGGGACCCGAAGATGCTGCAGGTTTTATTATTAGTTTTTGGCAGGGGTTTTTTGACTCAGTCGCAGTAATGTCCTATCACAGTTTTACATAGGCATGCTTGCACCATCCCTTACAAGCAGCAGCTTGGATAACTGGCTGTAGAAGTCACAGAGCAGCAAAAGGTGGCAGGAGAAATCATACTGCTCCTTTGTAGCTGGTTAGCTCTCCTCTGAAAAGCAAGAATGGCCGCCGCCAAGATGATCACATTTTGTCCAGCACAACAGGGGCAAAGCGCCTTGGTGCAAGCAGTTCACCTCTGGCTATCAGTTACAATAATGCTCAGGTACTGTTGCTGAGGTTTTTGAGCTTTACAGTCACACAGTGATGTAGTGTCATGTGCCATAAAATTTTCTAGAAGTTTAGAGAGGTTATAGATTCAAACATTATGGATACTGGCCTTGCAAAAACTTCAGATCCAGCCATTTGAATTTTTTATTTAAGTCTACGCACCATACTCTATTATGGCTTTTAATTTTTACAGAACACTCTCAGGCAGCATCAAAACCTACTGGGTATTTAATTCCTTGTATTTAACAATATGAAATTAGGACTTTAATTCCCTTCCACCCCTCCATCCCTTTCCAGTTGCACCACCGCAGCCAGGAGCGGCCGGAGCTCAGCACTGTCTCTGTGCCTGAGGTCATGCGAGAAGAGGAGATACGATCTGAGAAGTATTACGTGCACCCACCAGCCTGACCTAGGCGGAGGTTGTCCCGTGTTATGCTGGGACCAAGGTACGGCTGGGAGATCCCACTGCATTTTGACATTTCCTCACCTCTGGCTGCACTGGCTTTAGGGCTGTGGCAAAAAGGCACTGCACTCGCAGGTCTGATCTCATCCTTTAGATGGTCCACCTCTAAAATACCGATACCTCCAAAAAGGACCTGGTGGGTTATTTGGAAAACTTGACAGTACCTGCCTAGGCACCAGTGTCTGAATGCTGGCTTTCTTCTGGAATCGGAACATGCTTGCACAGATTCATATTCCTCAATTTTCTGTCTAATAATAGTAGTCAATTCTTAATTTCAGTTTGTCTCTGGTAAAATCTAACTAATCAAGAAGCTAAAACAGATCATCTGACATTAAATATCTGTTCTTCCCCTTCCATTATTGTAGCAATCACATTATATACATTTTTTTCTCTAAAATATCTTGTTAAGGTGCAGTAATTTTTTGCACAAAGATTTTTATTATATAATCATAATAACATAATTCACTACTGTTATTGTCACACACATCATCTTTGCTTACCATATTTTTCTCTCATTTTCCTGAGTTGCTTTGTTCAGTACTGTGTACATGTGCAGTCAGCATCACGCTGAGTCACTTCGCAAGCGAATCAGATATTTTTATAGTCCAGAATTTTATGTTTGTGCTGAGAATTTGCAGCTCCCAGTAACCTAAGCTTCAAATCCACTTTACTCATGTCTTTAACGCAGTTTGACCCCCGAGTTTATTTGTGACAATAAACTGAGAAGTTTATAACAAATAGTATGCACTGATGTACACTTGGTTAGTTGTAATTATGAAAGCTGACTGCGTTCTTCTCAGTTATTGCTCACTGCTGCAGATGGCTACTGGACTTCATGAATAAATGATCTATACCAACAGAGCAGGTTCTGCTACTCTGATGTTTTCTTCAGATGGTGTAAATACCAATACTCACTACATGGAATTTAAGTAGAACTGGTCCAAAATATTCTATACAATGAATGGCTACCAAAACTGTAATGCTGATTACAAACTCTTGTCTATGCATTGTGTAAAATTGGAATATCTGAAGATGCTGCATTTGCATTTGTCTAGAAGGAGGTTTGAAATCAGGGCCAGACTTCATCTCAACAGGTATTAACAAAGCTGTAATTAAGCCACTTGCTTTTTATTTAAAAAATCAGTCATATCTCTAGCTGGTACAAACCAGCGAAACTTCAAAAGCTTCATTATATATACCACTTATAGATGTACAGAGACTCCGCTCCTAAGTCATCTAGGTTTGAATTCTACTGCGTAAAGGACAACAAAAGTCAACTTACATTACGACTGCTGAGTAATTCAGCAGAGAAGGAAAATCTAGACTGCGTTACTCTTTCCATTGCATAAATTGCTTTCTATGTCTCTAATAAGGTGGGCTAATGGTCAGTCATTAACATGTTTATATATTTAGCAACTAGTCTATTTCCTAATCTCAAGATTCACTTTGAGGAATAGCCTTGTCATAATTCCCTTTACCACAGCTTAATTCAAAGGTTCCACTTGCACTTTCAGCTGTTGCATGAGTGCTAATGAAGCACACCATAAAATCCTCGCTTCTCTGATGCTTGTACCTTGCTTAACTGCCTTTATGAAGATGCCACTCACTCTTGTAAAACAGCTTAACAGACTGTGCGCACCATGCTGGGAGCCAGCTGGGAGGCTCTTCATAAAACACGATGGGGATAAAGGTGCAGACCAGCTGACTGGCAGCGCTCAGAAGAGCTGAGGCTGTCACCACCCTGCTCTTGTGACTTAAGCTTTGGTTACCATGATTAGTAAATATTAAAAGTATTACTTGTATTGCTTGGAAAGCTCAGCAGAGATTGGAGCTCCCTTGCTCATTCGGCTATGCAGACCCAAGAAAGCTCAGCAGAGATTGGAGCTCCCTTGCTCATTCTGCTACACAGACCCAAGAAGAGACAGAACTGCGACAGAAGGATCTGCAGCCAGGCAGGCTCCCTCCGGACTGGGGAGGGGGAAAGGTGCGGGACCTGGCAGGCCAGGGACCAGGGGAGCATGCACAAAGTCTGTGGCCAAGCGAAGAACTGGACCCTAATATCCTAACTATAATGTAACGTCCTCTTCCGATGCTTTCTGCCAGCCAGGGATGGCTGTTCAGAAACCAGCCCGGGTTCCTCCGCACAGCGAACATGCTGAGCTCAGAAGTCGAGTCAGATCCTTCCGCACTATTTCTAAGTGACTGATCTAGAATCACTAATGCCCACAGGTACCTGCCACGCACGCACATGTGGCAAATCCTGCTAGTGCCTGTGATGTCATAATAAACTGACATTTTTATGTACATTTTATGTCTTTTTGTGATGCATCTTGGGGATGTGATATTTCCTTTTTGCCGTAATCAGTCAATCGGAGAACTGGTACCTTTCCACAGACAGAAATGATGCATTGACACTGCCTGACTGCAATAGATTAAAATTTAAATTACTCTCTGGTCTGCTGTACGAATCGTATTAACTGATCCTAAATACACAAAAAAGGCAGTACAATATAATTCAGAGAATGATAAATCACCGATGCTCTTCCATATTTCACAAAGAAAGAATGGATAAAGGTCTGAAGTTTACTTACCAAATGTTTGTAAATGCTGAGACAATTCTTTAAGAAAATCAGTATAATATTCTAAGTTTAGAAGACATTATTCTCTGACATTTCATTTGGCAGCTCTAACTACAGCCTGGGTAGAAATCAATTTGCAGTAACTATGAATTGCTATTTAATTTGGGGGCATGCACAGCTTAATTGAGAAAGTGTGTTAAAAGTCGACAAGCCAGAGTCACATCCAGTAACTTAAGTTCCCCATGGCAAGCCCACAATAATCCAAGGATCAAACTGTAGCCCCTTCATTTCAGTAATTAAGTGTACAGTGCCAGCAAAGACTAATTTTGTTCACATGGTGAGCTCCTGCAATAGAAAGCTGCAGGAGACTTTACACTGAGATATGCGTGTGAATTAATTTCCGTAATGGCCCAAGAGAAATTCTGTGGATTTCTGTTACTCTCTTAGACACTTTTATATCTGGAAGAAGATATATATTTCAGTACACAAATATTATTCTTGTCAAATTGCCTGGGTCCTTTCCATTCTGATAATTTCAACAACTGCATACGGAACACGAAATCAGTCCCCAGTCATTTCGTCTAAACGTATCTATTTAATTAGAGAAAATGGGGAACTGTGTATTTGTGGAACTTTTATTACAGTTTATCTGCATGTAACCATGTTGGAGATCATTCCGCTTTTTTTCTTACAGAGAATCATATTAAAATGCATTTCACAGCTCACATGAAACAGCAGCCATCACTTCACTGCAGAGCCTCTCAACTCTTTCACACATGTATCTCTGCCCTTCGTTCTCCCCACCATGGTCAGACACTCAATCCAGAATCCTGGATCATTTTATGCAAGTCTTAAGAATCCACCATTATGGCTCTCTTCTCCACCCCCTCCCCGTTGCCAATCTGAAATTTTCCAGTCAAGCTCACCTGAAAATTCACAATATAATGTTCCTGGACAATTAAAAAAGAAATCAAACCCTAGCTTGGCTGATGTTTTTTGAAATGTGTTTAAAAATCAGCAGTGCTAGCTTTAGTTTTGGGCAGACACCCAGTTAGCCCTTGGGAGATTGCTCAGGCTGTGGGAGAGCTGCAGAAAAACTTTCTTACCACATGGAAGGAAAGTCTATTAGAATAGGTAGCATCTGATTAGATGTATGCGCTTACGTTTCCTTCTCTGGATCCCATTAAATTGTTTTTGTCAGGAAAAAACTAGGTTCACAAATAAGATCGAAATAAACAATAATAATAAATAAATACATAAGCAAAGAGACAAACTCTTTGCTTTTGCAACGGGCAGGCTGGCACAACCTGTCAGATATTTTCCTTCAAGGCTCTCCAGCTCAGCCAACATTTCTCCTCAGTCCTGTTCACGCTATTCCACATCCTCAGTGTATTTTCAAAGTATTTTCTGCAAATGCATCTTAGACGCTTGCTATACTGTGCTGCTTTATTATAACCACACTCAGCTACAGCAAATCACTTTATTATGGAGCAAACTAATTAACAGGCTTCCTGGTGTTTCACAGGAGTGTCTTGATGTACATCCACCTCTCGCACACGGCATGCATCTCGGGGTGAAAGGGAAATCGCAAAATGCTGGCAGGACATGGGTGGCGTTGGCATCGTTACTACAAGGTTTCTGTTCAAATTTTGATTTCCCAAACCACAATAAAGCAGCACAAAAAATAAAGAAAAGGATCATGGCTTGAACCCTGCCAGATGGACTATGGAGACAGCTCAGGAGAACTTGCCAAAAAAAATGTGTGCGTGCATGCCTGTGCGTGCACAAACCCTTTATAAAATTAAGAAATCTCTTTAAATTCTTCCACTTTGAGAAGTTTCGAATTCTATTTACTTTCATTTGCCACCACCAAGAAAAAGTTATCACCATATATATTCATACACACATTAGTTTCATCCAGCTATTTTTGCACACTCTTTCCTGTAAATCTAATGCACTCTTCTGTTTCTGAATTAGAGAAAGATGATCCCAGTAATGACATATATATTCACACTTCTAATGGCCTGATAAGGGCACAGGTAACTGCTTTATGTCAACACACTAACTTCAAACCTTCCACTTCTACTACTTACCTGTTCTTTGCAGTTGGTCAGCTAGTCACATGACATTATTTCAATTTTACTTGTGTGAATAAAACTTTTTAGAATAGCAGAATATGAAACAAAAAGTATCTTATTCTCATACAAATACATATTAATTTACTTAAGACTAGGAAAATCGTTACACAAATATTAATGACCAGGGAGTCCAACACTGTATGACCTTCCATAAGAGATATAGACCTAAGCCTCAGTCGGCAGCAATCTGCATAACTCCAGTAGCTCATAGGAAGCTACAGTTTACACAAGCTAAGAGGATCTGAACTTTTGCTTCTTGTGTCCCCATTGTATTCTCCCTTTGTCATGGCCTTTTTACCTTGCATAAATATGTGTTAATTAACTTTAATTAAGATAACTGCATTATAGCTATTCTACTCACACAACGGTATTAGAAAGGTTCAGATCCTTTAGATTTTTGCTAATGATGCTAGTTCACACAAAGAGCAAAGTGGTATTGCCAGGTCTGATATCAAAATCTTTTTTGGAGAGACTGAGAAATTTGATCATGTCCTGAAGCTGAATAAAGGTCGAAATTTCAAAATTTTTCAAAAACTGAGATATAGCTAAGTATATACCTAATGGTGAATATACAGTGGTGAAACAAGACACCTAAGAAATGTACATTAGGTAACTGAAGCAAATTACAAAAATGACAATAACTGTGAACGATTTTTTCCAGTTGGTTACGTTTTGACTAGCACCAGTAATAATCTTTTCTAATCTCATTTGGTCATAGGTGTGTAAATACGCTCTTTTTAACAGGTGTAAACACTGTACAGGAATAGAACAGAATCGCTCACCTGGAAGGGACCTACGGCAACCACCTCGTCCAACTGGCAACTTACAGACTGTCAGAGAAACCCTTGTCTGCCAAATATGTCCTTTAAACAGGGTGGGTGGGCAGGAGGCAGGGCTAAGCCATCTTTGGAGTCTGCTCTCTGGGGCTGCTGGTAATCAGTTTGGGCTTTATCACAGAGAGCCGTCTCTGGTCTGATCCAATGTGCGTTTGCTCCAGAAAATCATTTCAAAGCTATGTGCTTTTGCTGTGGTCGGTACCGCATCAACTGAAGTAAATAGGAGAGCGTTTAGAGCTGGCTGTGTTGGCTCAGGATTACCTGTGAGCAAGCAAATCCCTGGCTGTTGGGTTAGCGCGGTTTTGGAGCTGTAGTAATAAGCCTTAGCAAGAACCATTCCCCTTCTGCCTGTAACTAATCATATGCGAACCTCCTAATGACTTCCATTCCTATTTATTTTACTAAATAATGCAGTGATCCTGTGCTACAAAAGGGGTCCTGCACTGTACTGCAATTCTGCTCACTGCTTACTCAGTTTCTATCCCCTCTCCTGCCCTCAGATATGGATTAAGTAGACCTACGGATGTTTCTGCAGAACACAGCTTCAGCAAAACCAGCAGAATTAATCACTGCAGCAACATAATGGAGCTTGGCACAACTGTATTATAGCATTGCATTCTTGTGCTATAGTTAAGGCCTGTCAGCAATTTCATTATCAAGTCCTATTTTTAGCTGTTTGTAACTTTTACAAAAGTAATAAAAGCATTTACAGTGCAGGCTTAATCTGTACTTTTTTTTTTTTTCTGGCTGGGAAATGTAATGGTATATATTCTATGTGTGTATGACAGTACAAGTAGTTTCTTCATCTACATAAAAAATCTGCTGACTTAGGTTTCCTTATAGTTTTCTGTTATTTGCCGTTATTCTCAAATGCATTCCAATAAAGTTGCAATGTATTGCAAAATTGTTATAGTTACCCAGTAGTATTAATGCAGAACAATGGTATACGTGGACTCTGTACAGCTGAAAACTCAGTGAGTCCATTATTATCAGTGCTACAGGTGGTATTAAGCTGATGATTATTGATGAAGGCTTTCCCCTTGAGTTCACAGGTGAGGTATATAACACGGCAACCTTAAGCATCATTAAGAAAAGTTTTGTTGTGCCAATAAATACGAAGGATCTGATTCCTCTCCACAAAAATGCAATGTAAATGCACAGCAATCCTTGGAAGAGCTTTGAAGCATATCTAAACTGATTAAGAGCCCCACTTCCTATTTGCTTTCTATACAAAATAATTGTTACCATCTATTACGTGTTATTTGACAAATTCTGTCGTGAATTGCATCCATGGAAATCCAGAATAACTTAACAGGTCTTGGTGAGCTGCTGTTGCTTCACCCCTTTATACCGGAGAGCACAGTTTGGCCTCTCCGCCTTGGAGGTGTAAAAGTATTTTTCACGTGATGCTGGAGATTGTGAAGCTGAAGCCAACTCACCACTTGTGCACCTAGACACAATTCACCTATACCTTGTTTTCTAAACAAAGGCTTGCTTTTAAAGGTGGCAATTACAGGTAGTGGCATCTCTAATAGTGATATGTAGCTCAATTATAAAGACCCTCCCTGAGAACAGAAATTGATGGAATAGCTTACTTTTCATTAATGTGCTAACATATATGTTTATTTGTTTATTTATTCTGAGCTTTCTACACCTGCTTAAACTGACTCCGTAATGGCCTGTTCTAACGCAATACTGATGGGAATGTTTATTAGTGGTTACTTAACTACAGAATGTCCCAAAGATCATTAAAAAATGTAAGAAACTAGGATAATTAGATTAAATGTTAAATACTGAATTTATGCTTGATAATATCCAAATATGCAAAATCTGCTCAAAACCAGAAGCTCTTCATACAGCGAGTTCAGCACATTTTTAGGCGAATGTTTCTTATTGAAGCAACTTCCAAGCCTAGGTCACCTCCTCAAATGAGTTTCATTAGCTGGCACAGCTTTAGCTGCAGTCTGCTCTCAGATCTCTATATAAAAGTCACTGCAAAGAGGAGACTTTTCAACAATAAACAGGTTCACAGCAGAAAACATGCAGCCGCATCAGTTTGTGCTAGAGCATCTGTTCTGATTAGTTTCTGACCAGGAGCTCCAAGGTATTTCTCCATTTTAGCAAAGCTTTTTCTATTTAATACTCTTTCTGTTATTACCGTACAAACAAGGGTAAGTTTGTCTCACCAGTTTATTCCTCAGATTTTTGTAACCACATTTGTCAGGGAAAGTTTTACACATCTTCAGTGTCTGGCGTTCTTAGAGCTGCTCTTCTCCGTTACAGCAAATAACTGGATGGGCTCTAGAAGGTGACGAGAGAGAGACAAGACCTGCTCAATGTCAGCAAGGTTGATACTTGAAGCAAGATTAGAATTTCAATTTCTCCGTTGCCTTCACACTCCCATTAAACACTTGATGCTTTGTGATCTTGTTAGAGTGTGCTTGTTTCTCACAGGCCCAGTGAGATTGTGTGGAAAATCTGGGGAACCTGCCCACAAAAAAACTGAGTTTCTTGTGCTGGAAGGAACTCCCTCCATGCCTCCTTATTAAGCTCCACTTTTAGCATCTTCCTTATGATATTTTTTACCCCTGTGGTAGCTTGAAGCATCCAAAGGTGGAAGTACACAACTAACCATACCAATCAACGGTCTGCACTGTTCAAACACAAACTGAACAGGCAAGAGTCAACTGACTGCACCATCAAATGATACGCCAAGAGTCAGGGATTCATGTGATGAGGGCCACAAGGGCAGGAGCAAATTGTTTATATTTACTCTTGGCTATTTTCGCAGGTAGACTGAGGAGCCAGGAGGAAGCCATCTCCCTCAACGCCACCAGGCACCACCAAAGCAGGTTTTTAAACACTGCTGCAGTGTTCTGGGGCTGGGCAGTCAGACTGTGTGCACCAGCTCCAAGGGAAGTGCTGGATGGAGACTCCTGCTCCCACCGCCTCCAGCTGTGACCTCTGCAGTGGCCTGGCAGAGCCCAGAAGCAGCCCACAGCGAGCAGTTGTGCCGGTGTCACCAGACCTGAGTTCTGTCCCAGCCTGGGACCTGGAGGGTCCAAAGGAACGGCAGCCTCAGCTGGTTTTGCTGGGGTTCAGCAGTCTCAGTCCAACTGGCATTTGTGGTCTGTTTTTTCTTCTGTGGCAAAAAACTCACTAAAATAGTTGTATAATTTTGAAAGCATGTTTAAGGAAACTGCTAAATCTGTTTGCCTAGATAGGAAAAATGTCACTTTGAGGACAGTTGCATATGGTGACAACTTCCATATTACGGTTATTGAAGGATCCTGTGTGAACGCCACGGTGGAGCTGCAGGAAACGATTACAGCCTAATGCTGGCAAGCGGGGCTACCCTGTCCTTTCATGGAGGATGAAGATCCGTATGAGTGTATTTCATCTAGGGAAAAGACGAGCAGGCACCCACTGTGTTAGCAGTCCTGTATATTTTCAGGACTTTTTTTTACCTACATAACTAATGCAGACTCTAATTCACAGTGTTCTCAGATTTGCGTCAAAGCAGCAAGTGCCTTATGCCACAGAGCAGCATAGAGCAGTCGGGCAAATAGGAAAAGGGCAACTTCTTTGTCTGTGCTGAAGAAACTTCACTTCCCATACCTTATAAATGATTCTTTCACTTTATTTGTGCCCAGAGATGGAATCGGTTTTAACACACCACAACTAAAAATCTATCCTCACTCTGAAAATGGCTTTTCTATATACATATATTTAAACATATATAAGCTATACCATATATATAAAAAAACGACATATATAAGCTATATCATATATATATGCTTATATCCACATCACCCTGTTTCCCTTTTGAAACCAGTTTTTACTTTTTGTCAGCACAGAAACCCTGTGGCAATCAGCTCTGTAATTCAATCACCCCTTGGGAAGAACAGCCCCTCCTTGTAAAAAAACTGTTGCCTAACATTTGCATTGGGAAATTTATTTCTCCAAGCAGAGATCTCCTAAAATCTCTACTTTATAGAAAACAGACAATTCATTACTCCCAATTCACTTCCTCATCCTGCTGATAATTTCGTAGGCTCCTGTTAGATCCTTACTGCAGTCATCAGTTTTCCAACTCATAAAGCTCCAGCCCACATAGTGTTTTTTACAGACAGATACCATTCATTTTTATGGTCCTTTGCATGGCCTTCTTGCTATCTTTTCTAGGTGTCCTGCAGCCTTGTGGAGACAGGGTACGTGGAATTATCTATAGTATACATATTCACCACTGATTGATACAGCAGTATAACGATACATGCTGTTTTGTTCTCTTTGTCTCAGAAATAGCAATCAAATCATTCCACATTAGGAAAGAATTACTGTGATATCATAGACTTTGTTTTGTTCTTTTTTTTTTTTTGCTCCATGGCTACAGGTTTGGTTGTCAAGTTCATCAGCTGAGCAACAGGACCTGAGGCCCTGAGGAGAATGTCAGAAAATCATTTATGTCACTGCTGTGCAGTGGAAGAAAACCCTTGCGGTATCCACAGCTTTGAGCCCATGTTATCTACTACTGGCCCAGTGTAGAAAAAAAAGTCCCCACAAAAAATCCCTTCAGGGACCATAAGGAAATCTTTGGCCTTGCCAAAAAATGCCTGCAGGGTTGCAGTCTGTGTTGCTTGTGCCTAGCTTGAGGGAAGACGATGCGCATCAGCTTTGAGTGCTGTCAATATGGTATTTTTCATCACTACATAATCTATTTCTAAATCCAAAACAAATGATCCATAATTCTTTCCATGGCTTGAACAAAAAGTAACTCTAAGCATTGGAGCAGACCAACTAACAAGAAGAGATGCTGCACATCTAGCATGACCATGAGGTCATCATAACCAGCCACCTGGATCCAGCTACTGAACTGGCCTGATTCTGTTCTTGCTGGAGTTGTCTGCTGGTGGGAAAAAATTAAACAGACGAGATACAGATGTACACACTCATACGTGCATATATAGATCCAGATATATTAACAATAACTAAAAAAACCTTCTAAAGGATCAGGATTAGCACCTCACAGGTGATGATGAACTCATTCTCAGGATCTCGGCTCTCAGAGCACCCCATCGCCTGCCTGGCACACAGCCAAACCCACGTATGCTGCCTGCGTAAGGCTTTTCAGAATATTAATGGCTTTCGTAGTCCACACTATCCTGGATTCATAACTTCCCAAGGAGCGGGCAGACACAGGTATTGCTCATTTCGCCATTCCTTTCACAGCATCCAACAACATTCCCCCCAGGCACAGCGGTGTCGCATTCAGCAGGGCAAGCCAAGGGCAGTGCTGCTGCAGCCCTGCCAGCTCAACACAAAACCTGCCTGCTCCCGGTCTCAGGAGGCAGCGCAGGGAATAGGGGCGCTTAATTATTTCAGACAGGTGCCGATGGAGTTGAAGAAGTAACTTTGGGCCACCCAGCGAAACGAGGTGGAGGTGGCAGCGCTGCCCCTGCACCACCCAGCCCAGCTCTGCCCACTGGCACAGGTACTGCCACGGGGCAGATGGCTGGACCAACGCTGACGAGCAGCCTGACTAATATTTTGCTTCGTGTTCCACTTCATGAAGGAAATGCAGGATAAATACAGCATCCCTTTTGTTTGCAGTAGGCAAGTGTCCTCTTCATAGAAGACACCGAGATAGGAGCAGTGGTCTCCTAGGAGGAGTCAACTCAAGGATGGGGGCAACCCGCATCCCTGGAGAGCCCAGAGCAGGGTCCTGGGTGGTGTCTGGGGATGCTGGTATCTATCCGGCTGTGCAGTCACAGCACAAGTCCAGTTGCCTTAGCAGTAATAAATCAAGGTAAAAATATACATGTAGAACTTAATATATTAATCTACAAATCATTAATTCATGTATAAAAACAAGACAGCACATTAATTCAGATTGACAGTGTCAAGGCAGTACCCACTGCTTCCCTACTCCCCTTTCTGAAGTGAAAATACCAGAAATGGTGCATTTCATTTCCAATTTTAACTACAGAGCTATAGGGATTTTGGATGGCTGTGTTTTAAAACCCCAAGAAAATACTTGCATTTGTTTGTCATGTTCAAGCCTAACGTGGTTTGAATGGGATGAGATATTAAACCTGCCAACTAATGTATTTATTGTAGTGGAGAGGAAATATTAAACATAGATATTTTAAGGAGATAATGTATGATAGATATTATAAAGAGAGAATTACAGAGAAGAGATATTAAACCTGGTATATAACGAGGAGGGGGGAGTGGTATATACAAGTCAGGGATCTTTTGTTAACCCCACAGCAAATGTAGCTATATTCTGTCCTACCAAGGAGCAGTAATAGCAACACATGGACCCAAGTTCTTTACAGGAGTTTCATAGTTCATTAATAATATCACAAGTCTTGAAAAGGATTCTTTTCCCCAGTGCGAGAGGAAATTAGTTCCCTTGCTGCGCTCTATCACAGTGCCTCTCGCTGCATCATTTTACATTTACTTCTTCCCTCTCACACCTCCGGGGTAACCACGCAAAGGTGGGTTTGGCAGATTTTCACACTGCCTCGCAAGAGGGAGATAATCATGATTAAATTCCTCGCTCTCCCAGCTCTATTTTTTTTACATAGTTTTTCTAATAATAATTGGATCATCTGAGAATTGGATCTTTTTCCCCCCTCTCGTTTCTAGTAACCAGAAGCACTCTGTCTTTTTTCCCCCCGAGTTAATCCCCTGGAGATAGGCAAGGTTTTCTGCTGCAGTTTTCGCTTCCATGTAAGATCCGAACAGTGTCTGGCGAGTTAGCTTTGACAGGTGTTAAAATATCTTGGAGCAGGCTGAACATTCGTATTGATCAACTAATACATGGACAGAGGTTTTTTAGAACTGATTGCTTTTCACTAAGTGTTTTAGAAGGAAGTGGAGAAAATGCGCTACATTATCAATTTCTTTCTAATCCACTTTCATGCACTATACTCCATGTTCATCTAGTTTAACTACTGAGCTGTCAAAGACCAGAAAATAGTGAAGAATGTAGTTATGTGCTTATTCAGAAGATTGAATCTCACTGTTTATTGCAGCTGTTTATTCACAATATAATTAGGCAGAAATAACAGCTTATGTAAAACTTAATAAATTCCTGGGACAGTCCTAATTGACTGATGAATATTTTTCTACCAGCCAGTCTGGTAGCAATGCCTTTTCAAAATAGAGAACTTTCAAATTTGCAATTATGGGTGTCCCTTTGCCTCAGCGCTATAGTTAAATAGTATTAATAAATGCAAGCCAAAAATATTTACCTTGTAATCTAAATACACGATTTGCTGTGCTTTATACCTCACTTGTGACATGGTTTTCAGTGAAACTGTTCAGTGTACAAAGGGTGCAAGATGGGACCCCGTTAGGAGACAAAACTGAAATTAATTTATCACAAATGCTTCAACACTGAGTTAAATTCACAGCTGACAACAAGCCAATAAAGCCTGATCCCCCTACTGAAGGATGCATCGTGGTTTAAAAAGATGAAACTTAACAGTGCTGAAGTAAATTCTGGGTTTGAGCATTAAAAGGTGAATATTACACGTTTTGGTGTACAGATAGCCCATTGCTAGCCTCTCAGCTAGGAATCAGATGTACATTTAAAAATCTAAGATATTTAGATCTATTTTGCCCACAACAATAAGAAATTTCTCTAGAGACTACAGTTCCAGAATTTCAGGCCTGTTCCGGTAAGCAGAGATGAAGGTTTTTCCTTCCACCAAAGGTAGAAGAGAAACAGTGAGTTTTAACTTGCTTCAGCTCCATGCATTACTAACTCCTGTCTCAACTAGCTCTCAGGACATTTTGTGGAACAACTCTTTTCTTAGCTTCACCACTAATAAATCCAAAACTTTTTCCTATCTTTCATTTCTTTTCCTTTAGTGCTGCTAATGAGTTCCTACTCTACTTTAAGTACCTCTTCTAACTCAAATTAGACGTTTACACTGTCAAGTCATGTGTGTAATGAAAGGAACAATTCTTAAATTTAAAGAGGGCTAATTAATTGCTAACTCAGGAACAATAAAAAGTAAGAATAGATTTCTCTGAGCCCCACGGCGTAGTTTCAGACCCCCTTAAACTTTGTTTTTGTTACTTGGATTTTCCTCTTTTCAGACTCAATTTAAATAAAATACTGCTATGTGCTTATGCAAACCATGCAGACTACCGTCTTCATTAACAAATGCATGGAAACAAGAGAGTTACCATAAGGTCATTGCAACAAAGTGCTCCCTTTTTTTTTTTCTCCTTCTTTTTGATTTTGTGCATTAAATCATTAAATAATGAGCTATCCACTCTTTATGACTGCACATAAATCAGGAACTTTTAAGACGTAAGGGAGACATCAGTAAGGAGTCCTGGCTGGACTTCTGTTTCACTTGCATGTGAAAGTGAGCAGCAAAATTCTGGTCCTGTTTATGCTAATTTAAGCCTTGAGAAATATCAATTAATTCAGTCCTATGCCTTTAGATTTACATTGCCATAGCAGACTCATTTTCCCTTTTCACTAGCAAATGGGCTAACACTGGACCTAGTATGAACGTACTACCTGAGCTTCAGAGTTCTATTCAACAGAAACTTCTACCAAAGCATTAAAAAAAAAGTTGGGATAAAAAGATGATTCAGTGGGTGTTTGCACTACAATAACATTTATTTTATTTGCTTGTATTTTTAAAAACAGACTTCATATTGGTATACAAAGACTTTTCCTATTTGTAACGCATAACAAAGTCACGTCAAGGAAAAAGGATGAAAGAATGCAAGAAGTTCTTTGTTTTTATTGCCTTATATATTCAGTACATTTAGTTTTCCAGATAAGCATTGAATGGATGTACTGCTTTTCAGAAATCCTTCACTTATTTTTACATTAGTTGAAGTTATGATGCTCTTAGCACAATTTGTGGTAATTTTGTTAATAGTAAGATTTACTGCGTTACCCTGTAGGTCTTTTGTCAAGTCTGAGGAGCCATTTGCACAATTTCACCTAGAATTTTCAAAAATAGAATATAAATATATTTTCCACTTTAAAATAAAAAGAAACAACACTAGTAAAAAACAAAACCATGAAACAAAAAAGCTATGCCTACTCTAGGTGTAACAAGATCCTTGTTTAACCTCCATCTGGAAAAAAATAATCATACAATGCCTCCTGGCCTGTGCCCAGGGTGCCCTGGGCAGCAAGAATCCTGCAATCCGGAGCGTCACCTGCAGCGGGAAGGGGTGGGATGGCTAACACCAAATTTAGGACTGCCAGATCTTCTAGAACCTTCTCCTTTCCTGCCTCACCTTTCAAGAAGCATTTTGGCCGTCTGCTTCTGGCGGGATCATCAGGAGCACGCCCTCTGGACCACCACACAGCGGGGCTCCAAGGATCCCTTGGACAGGCTGCGCCATTTGCTCACAGCACGCTTCAGGGTGCCCTTGCCCACGGCTTGAAAACGCAAACCAGCGCCCACGACAACATTTTCACTGAAGTCCTGTTACGAGAATAAGAGCTGCTGAAGTAGACCAATAATTCGTGCTTTACTGAGCCGATGCCGATTCAGGTATTTTACTATAGAAATATCTTTCTCTTGATAATGAACAATTAGATTGGTGAAGTTTATTTCTAACTTTTAAAAAACATTCTGTTTTAAGAACGATCACCTGAGGTGGTGTACGTTTGCACAATGTAATACCAGCAAAGTGACTGCGATGGTTTTCACTTCATGAATTGAGATGCACAAACACCTGCCTTTGTGCTAACGATCCCGGCGCTTGGAACTGGCAGGGAATGGCTGCAGGTTACGAGATGTCCAGCAAAACAGTGTCTGCAGTTTGCGTTTGCAGGTTGGTAACTCACTGAAGGTATCTCATTTTCCCAATGGAGTCCAGTTATGACAGTCATGATAAATAACCTTCCATTGCTTGCACATTTACTTCTTTGGAAAAGGAGTTGGGAAACAGGTCTGGGCTACTTACATCAATAGGAAAGAGTGTGTGGTGCACCCGGAGGAGGGGGGCAGTGGGGGTGTACAAGAGAGAGAAACATTCTTTACTAAAAATCTTCCAGCAGACAATTTAAAGGTAAGATTACAAACAGTGTAAGATTCTGGAAGTCCCTGCAGCATTCTCTGTATTTTAAGAAAGAAGTTTTTCCTAGTAGGAAAGACAAAAAATGTTTATCTCTGCTTTATTTTCTTGTGCATCTCTGTTTGTCCCCAAATTGATTTGGCTTCAGTTAGATCATCATAAACCTTTGCCTTGTAGATGACAACTCTTTGCTTTATAATGCTGCAAGTCAAGATTGCCTGATCTTCAGGAGAAGTAAAACCTTGATTTTTTTTTTTCTTTTCTATCAACAGCTTCTTTATTTCAGGCCTGCAACACTACTTTTAAAAAAAATTTTCAATTCCATTCTTTCATACTTTATCCTAGGATAATCAGCTCGTTTGTCTCAGACTACACTGATACCTCAGACAAATCACTGGCACTGGAGAGAAGCTGTCCTAGGCCCTTGGCTACTGTTCACCAGTAGGTGTTATCGTCTCGTAACTGGGCATTATCAGAAAGCCAGTTTTCACTAGACTGTCCTGATCTTTCACCATTTAAAAAAAAAAAAGACAGGCTATTACCCATAGCCAGGGCTTTCCGCTCCCTGCACTATTTTGTTGATGTTCCTTCTGTATTTCTACACACTCCCCCTGAGCACTGAACTGGAAAATAAAACTGAAGCTATTATTCCTCTCTATAAAAATAAAAATCTCACATGCTGAGCACTCATCCGGCCTTCATAAGTCTCTTTGGTTTTTCCACATTGTGTGATTGGATGCAAGAAAACAGCTCAATTATCTATTGGACATGGGCACTAATGAGGCCCAGTGCACTCTGAGCTAATTGGAAGGAGAAGCCCAGTGTTTTAATGATTGCAGTCTTAATATAGCTAATAACCGGGATGGCAGCAGAATTAGTTGGTGCCACTCTTTCTATGCTTCCCATTTTTCCCATTCTGGCATGTAAATTCTTCGTTATTGTGACTTGGGGCTGACTGCCCTGCTAATGAATGTGATTTCTCCGGGTTAGACGTTTATGAAAATGTCATGCCACTATACGCAAGATGCGGTCACTGGAATGACCTTCCTTCTGAGCAAAATTGCTTCGTCTGAGGGATTCGTAAACAGAAAGACTAGTAGGCAACTGAATCAGCTGTGATGCTCCAAATTGTCCTGGTCACACAGAGCTCCTGGAATAATTGTGGCTATGTCCTGTTTGATTTTTCTTGTAACTCTTGGAGCAATGCAATTTGTGGCGATATGAACATTAATTGACTTAACCATTGAATCGGGAAGGCAGCCCCTGGAGAAGGACTGTGAGACTGACAACCTGGGAGGAAAAACTCCGACGTTTCTAGTTTGTGTTTCCACAAGCAGGTAAGCAAATGAATGAAAATTGGACTGTGTCACCAAGTGTAGATGTCCCATTAACAGGCCCTAGGGAAATATTTTCTAGGGCCATCAGCAAGTGTGTTTGATGTGGGCAGCGAGCTGCCATTCTGGTGAATTGATGATTTTCATGCGTAGTCAGGAAGATCGCTGGTTTACGCACTGCCAGGCTGTGTCCCATTCCCAGCTGTGCTTTAATGCCTTCAGAAACACAACCAGCAACTACTCCGCTCCAGAGACAAATGCCTGCTCCTTCACAAATGCCTGCTCCTTCACTGAGGTACAGGGGCTCTTGTTTATGAGAAAACAGGGTGCTAATAACCTATGCAGTTTCTAAATGCTGGGAATTCTGACAGAAACTCATACAGCTTAACCCAGAAAGAAGAAACCTTCAAAAAACCCCAAATGAACAAACCTGTCATTCTCTTCAAACTGTTTGCATTCTAGGTAACCTATGAAGTATGAGTAATTGAAAAATAACTATATATAAATGCAAACAGCTGAGCAAAACTAAGTTAAAGGTGTGACGGTGCCACACCATCCCATGCCTGGGGAAGGAGACAGAGCTAGGGAAACCCTCCATGCTCAGGAGTGGACATGACCTGCTGGCACCAAGCACCGGGACAAAGACCATAAATATGCTCACTCACTCCATCTTCCTCTCCTATAGCGGAGGACAGGTTCAGGCTCTGAAACTCCAGACTTCTGTCACCATGGGAAACAAGGCAGAGAAAAAGCCCTGAGGAGAGCTGGTGTTAGCAGGCAGCAGCCAGGGGCAATGGAGAACTGATGATTTTTCACATTTACACAGACTGAGGAGTTCTGCTCCAGAACAGGGATGGCAACAGTAGCAGCTGGTATGGTTTAAGTACAGTGACCATGGCACAACCAAGCGGGAAAGTTCTGGTGGGTGGGTAAACCCAAAGCGAAGAGATCTGAGGCCTAGTTGGCGGCCAAGTTATATTGCACTGATTTGTCAGCCCGAAGTAGTGCTCTGGGCTAAAGGTAGGAAAGAGCACTCCCCATCCCGCAACTCCTATGTGCGTCAGCCCCCACTTAGTCCTGTTCATTTAGATTTAAACAGAGTATTTAAAAGCAGGAGTCCATTGCATATCTTTGTAGAGGTATGCAGGGAAAAGGAGAAGCCATGCCCTTTTCCAATGGCATTTCAGAGCTCAGTCCATCACACTGATAGACATTTATCTGTTCAGCTTCAGCCAACTGGACAGGGAAAGAAAAGCCCCTATTTTCACACAAATCCCATTAAAATATCACAGGATTACATCACCATGACTTCAGTGCAGTATTCTAATTTCAATGTAGTCTTGTTTCTGATCCACCCATGAGGAAGAAGAGGTCAGGTTCAATAGCACTCTTCTTACCTTTCAGTTACTTAAAAAGGACTTTGTCTTAGCATGCATTCATTTAGCTATTTTCTTGGCAACCAAATGTAATTATTAAATAAAATTATTGCAATGGTGGAAATTCACTCATGGAGTTTATGGAATCAGAAGTGCAGCAATGCAGAGAAAGCAAAATCCAACTTAGAAGGTATTTTATCAGCCCCCCTTTTTCCTTTAGCTGTTATCATCCCCCTAGGTTTCAATTACCTCTAACTTTTTTTGCATGTCATCCTTCTCAATACCTAATTTATAAAGGCAATGATATTTTAACAGCAATTGATGGTAAAATACCAGGCTATCGGTCTGAAGCTGGCCATCCATCGAACAGCAAACACTGCTGGCATGCTTTTCTCCCTTTACCCCTTTTACTCCCTCAGGCAGCGCCTGGGTGCGGAATTTGTCCCTTACATCTCTGCCATGTGCTGTACTCAGCTGAATATGAGTTTTCACACTACTCTGAAGAGAGAGAGACTAATTGCAATGTATCAAAAGCACCTGGCTTTAGTAATATAACATAGCAATAAACTCAACTCCACTATTAAATTCTATTTGGACCACAAGACTGTGTACCAAATTCCAGTATTGACTTCTTTTTACAGTCATAAAGTTCTCATCATCAACTCTTAACAAAAGAGATTTTAAAGACCACCTTGAACATATATGTACACAATTTGAGGGTCTGGGGGGTAGGGGGGTGTAAAAAAACCACACACATAAAAAAAACCCTATGCTTTTTCTGAAATATATATTAGTGCAGCATGTGGTTTAACAAACTTGTTGCAGCTGTCTAAGACTGTACACTCTGAGATCTCTGCCAACTGGATCCTATCTCGCTGTTACTGTATTTTACGTAGTAGAGCTGAGACAGCTTCAAATCAAGAAAGGAAGGTGGCAGTCTGCTGGACAAGCTCTCTTCAGAAAAAGAGAGCTCTCTTCAAGGTCATCAGGCTTGCAAACCAAAACCTGTTTTACTAAAGTCATGAAACGATAATAAACAATTTAAAAGAGATTAAAAATTTTACTAGCGTGTGCTTTCTCCTCAGCTGTTTTTGTTTCATTTCTCTGGCAGTTCTCAAGATGTGGGCGTAGGAAAGTCACAGTGACCAAGACAAAGGTCAGTTCCCTGCTAATCCCACTGTAATCCAGGTTAGAGCAGCCCTGGGAGCAATGCTGCGCACTGCGGCTGCTCATCACCCTCCAGAAGCTGCACGCTATTCAGGAGTCGCCAATTCTTATAATCCAACCTGCCCTTGGCAGCAGGGAAGAAAACGAGTATGTGCAGGGCTAAAAGGAGCTCCGGTTTGGGAATCCCAGCCCCACACAGACAGACAAAATAGCAACAGGAAACCTGGGTTTGTGTTATTATCCAATATGCCTCTTTCAGAAACTGGAAGAAGAACAGAACCTCTTGATTCCTCAGGATAGCTTTCTAATAGTAAGCTGCAAATCCTAAAGGATCTCTGGATCAGGCCTCGTGAAAAATTATCTGCCTGAACAGATTCACTTGTAAACTTACCCGCCAGGCCAGACATCAGTCACGCTCAGGTTCAGCAGAAGCCTTGCAAAAATCTTAGCTCACTACGCCCACATGACATTAAAACCATTTGCAGATTCCACTGGCAAAATCATTTTAGTGGTCACAACAAATGAGGGCTCCTAACCCACCTCTGGGAAAAGCCCCAGTCCACGTAGCTGTGGCTGGCAACAGCAGCCATTTCAAGCCTTCACTCACTGTAAAGCACAGTTAATTATTATGCTACAAATTTTCTCCAAAGTTCAGTCTTTTTAGGTGTCATCCATGGTTTTGTTCAGACCCATCCACACAATTTCTGTTTCCAAGGCAGCCTCTCCAGGGGCAGCAGCTCCTGTGACAGCCCTGGTTTGTCGGCTCTCAGCTCGACCTCCATCATCAAGCTCCTTCCTCAGGTCAGCAGCCACTTGGCTTCTGCTTCCCTTTCCATCCTCCCCTCCCAGACCGCCCATTTTCCTTTCAGACTTCAACTCAGCAGCGCTTTTCCACGGTGTGGTCAGGAACGAAGCCAGAAAAGCCTCTTCTCACCTTTTTAGCCCCATTTCCAGAGTGACGCGATGGCAGGAGGTGTCCCCATGCCACCCGCAGCACAGGGCAGAGCAGACCTGGTCTGTCAGGGTGGGCAGCGGGGCTCTCCTGCCCACCAGGTCTCCACAGGTCCCACACATCCGCATGGCATGAAGCTTGGTCAGACTGTCATGACGCTGCTAACAAAGCCCAGAGGAAAGGGCGGCCCAGGACAGGCAGCAAGGGCTTTTCTCCCCCTCAGCAGTGCAAGGAAGAGGAGGCAATGGGGCTTGGGCACTCCTCCTCCCGTCAATCACCTTCTGACTGGGGGGGAATACTCACAGCAGATGCTTTCTTCTCACCAGCTTTCCCCTTGCCCTGCCCTTTCCATATATGAAGTGCATCTACCGCCTGTAACTGCCTTTTCCATTGGATATTCACACCATCAGCTTTCGGCACCTACTTTAGCTGGCTAATTTAAGAGCCTAGGTCTGTCTCATTGGGTACTAACAACAAGTTGTAATTAAATGACATTTTCTATGCTATATTAAACTCTTTCAGTCAAAAAATATCTCATTGAAAAATCAGGAAACAAGTCCCCAGGGCTATCATTATCCATCTGCTTTCCCAGAAATTTTAGGCAACTGCAAGGAATTTTAAAATAAATTTATATAGGATGCCTCCTTCTCTCGTGTCATTCATGACATGCACCAGACTATCCATCATGCTGCCTTCCTGGAGAACACGAGTATCACAAGTATTAGCAACCAAATGTCCCCAGCCAGCAATGAAGGCAGCGAGCTCCTGCTTTCCCAGGTGGCCTTTGGCTACTGGCACGCAAACAGTGTCTTACAGATCCACCACGGAGAGATGATAGTTACCACTTTGACCAGGCAGATGAGAAAATAGTTGCCATCTGATGTACAATCCAAAGTAAACAAACAGAAACAAATCAGTTCTGGAAAGCCTAGGAGGTCACAGCAGGGAGGTTCAGGTTTGGAGGGGGGCAATAGGAAGATGAGGGCTTTCCTAGCATCTAGATAGATTTTCACACACCCATGACACCTTTTTTTTTAATTGAAAGCTGTACAGAACTTTAGTTGGAGCAACTTGTTCCGTTCACATAGGAACACATGAAGCACCCAGCACTGCTTGGAAAGAAGCTGGGAGGCTGGGGAGAGAGCAAGTTAACAGGTTTTGGGGAGTTTAACAACAGGTGAAGTTATCCAAATGGCGACAGAGTCTCTCTGCATCTACTACACAGGCAACTCCCTACAGCAGCCAGCCAGGCTGGCTACCTAAAGCTGGGCAGCAGCAATATTCCCTCCCAGGAGCAGCACACAGCTCATCAAGAGCAAAGAAACCACAGCCCTGGGAGTGGAGCAGGAGGTTTGCAGGAGCAAACTTAAAGGACCGAAGCAACCAGAACTGGGTCACCAACATCTGAGCACAAAACTGCCAAGCCTGAAAACGCTTCCATTTGTTCAGTGCCAAGCACAGCGGAGTCCAGATGTTTAAATTCAATTTTTTAGACAATGAAGATGACAGCAGCTGCAATCCCCCAAAGGTTCTTTCATCTTTCAACACTATACACATATATGTTTCTAAAAAAGCTTCAAAAAAAGAAGCTGCGCCTCATTTCCTATTATGCTTTACAGTCACACATACTCACTCACCTCCCAGCAGCAGCCGCTTCCCAGAGCTGCATTATAGCAGGCTTTCCATGATCCTGCTCAGGGCAGTGGGTGCTCATTAATCTTTGCTTTCTGGTCACTTAGATCTTAGTCCAAACTTAAGTCAATACAGATAATTTGTTTCACGAATACGCAAGTGTATCAAAATTAAGACTGGAACAGCACTCACTTGACATTATTATACTAAAAGTTTTACCATTTAGCTCCAAACACGACTGGGAACAGAAGTTATAAATAGACACTCCAATGTTCCTCTCAACTGAGGTTAAGCCAAAGCCATGAAAGATAAGCCATTACCTTTTGGCTCAGGATGTAAAAGCCTTCCCGTTATTTGAAAGATAATTCCGTTTTCACATATCTTCCCGGCCTCTTTGCTGTGCACCTCTCCAAGGGGTGTGCAGGGACATCAGCGCGTGCAGAAAATGCTGAACTTCCTTTGCACAACTTTCTGGGCTTAACTGCAGCCTGTAAAAGCATTGGAGTTGCTGCCACCTATAGACAAGCGTTAAACACAAACACGCATTTGTTATGGGGAAAATGGAAGTGCAAACTGACACGAAGTATACCTCTAATATTGCCACGTAAACGTATTGTTTACCCCACCATTCTTAATGCTAGGTGTTGTGCTAATGAGCTACATTAAATGTTTATGTCACAAGTCAGAATCTGCTGAAAACGTCCAGCACCTCACATACTGGTCCTTGGGTTGTCAGAGCTAATGGAAAATAAAACCCAAATTTCAGTAACATATTGGTTACTATGCTCAGCATGTTTAATCCATAAAGAAAATGAATTACTGTGTTTTAGCTCTCTCAAATAACCAAGTATGGATTAACCTTTGATTTAGATTTAAACATGCCTGAATCTTGTTGTCTAAGGACTTAGCAAGACAATGTAATGTTTTTTGATTGACTCACAGTAGCTGTGCATAGATTATTTAAAAGTACATTACAACCTCTCAAGAAGAAAAAAAACCTGAACTACTGTTGCACAATAACGCAATAATTCTGTCCTTTTTACCTTGTGTATTATACCTGTGTCATCTAAACAAGTACAGAACACAGCCATTTACAAGATGAAATAAATGCAATTCTCAGTATTATTCCAAGACAGCACTAGAATAAATTTCACTGTAATTTCCACTTCTGGTATTTCTGTAATGCAGAAAGTGATGAATGAGTATCTACTTCATATAAATCATTGCAGGATTATGTGGAATCACTAAGTCCAACTTTTTTTTAAGAAGAATTTTTCAAGCTTTTATTTTCCTTTTCAGTACATGTTAGGGAGTCAGAAAGTCAAAATTCTCAATGATTGCTGATCTTGATTCCTAACTTTTCACAGATGCTGACTATCTAATAGTTCATCCAGGTTCTTGGGATCTGGGGCCACTGTAACATCTGTAAAAATAAAATCTGAAATATCTCAAGTAGGGCAGCCGAAATACAAAACTTCTCAAACCAGAGGCCATGTTAAAAAAAAAGGTCCTCTTTCTTTTGCCCTAGAACAGAGAACTAGGTAGTGTGACATGTTTGCTGAGACAAGACTATACCTCTCACAGCTAAGAGTTAGCTTCTCAGATCCAAAGAAAAGATCTTAAAAATAATAATAACAATTGTGAGAGATGATAAGATGACTTTAAACACGCTGGAGACAAGACTTCTTTGTCTCAAATTTAAAGGTTCAAGAAATCACAGCGTTCCAAGCTCTTTGTAGAACACTGAAAAGGAAAGGCAATCATGAATTGTTTCATCTTCCAGTCCTTCTGAAACGGAGATGTGCTTGGCTATGAATAGCTTCGCTTTCCCCCTGCTGCTGGAAACATGCCCAGCCTCTGACTTCTTCTGGAAGAGCAAGGCAAGAGCATCCTGACAATGTTCTCCTGAAGAGCTTGTTTTGTGTGTGCTTGTAACAATAAAAACATTGTTAGTCAGTCTAAGTGAGAAACTAAAGGAGATGGAAAATAAACAGGGAAAAACAGTTGCTCAGGAAGTATATGGCAAGGGGTAAAACACTTACAAAACTATAAGGCAAAGGGTAAAAGGAGCACCCCTGATCTCAGAAGCTAGAAGTGTTCTACTCCCTCTCCAGGCAAAATACCTTTTACCAGTATGGCTTTTTGCCTGTCATAAGCCGCTTCTGTGCGCCTTCCCAGGGGCATCTCCGCCCCAGCAGCACGCTGGCATTCCACAGACCGCACCCCACACAGAATCCCACGCGCCTGGCAGCTGCCACACCAGCCGGCCCCAAAGCTACCGCACCCCAAACCCATGGCTTTGCAGTGCACTTCCATGCAGGTTTCTTTCTTTTGGGAAGTACCAGAGGTATATTAAAAACTGCACTGAGCATCAGCGAATGCATTACGCTGCTCATCAGAGAGCCCCAAACTGTTTCAGCAGCTAGAGCTTCAGTCTTTTATAAACACGCATCTAGTTTCTTCTGGTTTAAATCACGCATTTTCCTATTGGCAATCATCTTCTACCATGAGGTTATGACAGAGTTAATTCCTTTATCCATATCCTAAGCATACACACAGGTCTGAGTCATTAACAGCACCACATGCTCAGTTTGTGCAAACTCCATGTGTGCTGAATGCCATATTCAGACATTTCCCAGCACCTCCACTTCCATGCAATACCAGCGGCATCTTCTTTAGAAAATTTGTAGGCATTTTAGGGACATGGGCACCCACCTCATTCATCTAGTAATTTATTAAGTGTCAGGCACATTCTCAGGCTCCTCCCTACTTCAGTTGCACAGTTACAACAGTTGGAATTCATTTTTGGGGACTCCACAGTATTAATAAAATGCATTATTTGTTACCAGAACATGCCTGGCATGGTCTAGTGTATTTCTAAGACTCTTTTTGTTGCAAACCAATAAAAACCAGCTTGAAAAACCTCTTCAATCCCTGTTACTTTGTGTGCAGGTTTTCGGCTGTGACATACCTAGCAAGCTTGGGTAAGCTTTGAACTACTGAAGGTTTGAACATCCATCAGCTCAAAACCGTTGATGATCTGCTTGATACAAACATTGATGTGTTCACCATGGGAACCAAAAGAAAACTATGTAGCTGAGCTTCCTGTTGATGAAGGCAAGATAGCAGAAAATTTTCCAGATGTGGGGTTCAATCCTTTACGCTTTGTTCAGTCTAGCCTCCCGTTGATTTAACAAGCAGTTTCAGTTCCTTAGAAAACAGAAAATGAGGATGTAATTGTGGAATACATTATTTAACTACAAAGCAGCTAGCACTGGCCATACATAGTCAAAACAAATCTACAAAATACTTAAATGAATACAGAATGTTTTTAAAGAATAATTTTATACTACTTATTTCATAATAATAAAACAGATAACTGTACTGATAGCACTGGGATTATGTGCAGTTTGTGACTTCTAGCTAAAAACAAGAAGTGGTTTTAACATGGTGTGTTGGTTATGATTAATTAGAATTAGTTTTCTGTTCCAGGGACTGCTACCCTGTCTGTTTCAGGCCTATTGTCTGGAAACAGAAACAACCCCAGGAAAACCAGTTCTTGCCCAAGAGAAAAGAGGTATATCCCTAGGGAGAAAATGGAGAAAGCAATGTATTGATGCAGCTGCCTCCTAAATAATAGTGGAGCACAGGGAGGGGAAAAGATCATGACAGAGAGGAGATAACAAAGAGGGAATAGTTTCTTGAGGATAAGAGAGACTTGTTTAGATTAGGCAAAGTAGAAGAACAATATCTGCAGATTGAAAGCCCATCAACTTGAAAGAAAAAGCCACAAACTGTGGGCTTACTTATATGTCATATAACATAATATATATAATTCCCAAATAAAGCAAAGCTACACCTAAAGCACATTAAAAAAACCCCAACAACTCTTCCTCAACTTCTTCTCTTATTAAGGCCACACACTGTGTTTAAAAACACTAAGTGTCCCCACATTTCGCTGCACAAATGATACCTCTGCAGGAAAAGCAGGGATTAAATAGCTACCATGCATTCGGTACAGTGGGTCCCTCTGTGACAGCACATTGGCAAAAAGAGAGTGGTTAGGAGAGCTGCAGGTTGATGCAGAACAACGCGAATATCGTTTTATTAATCCCATAGCTCTGTCCTAGGAGTCGCTGTCACAAAGGGAGAAAAATGCAGTAAGAAAACTGAACAGGACTAGAGACCTGTGATTGCACAGAGAAATAAAACAAGTTTTACTTGTATGATTTATCAGCACAGCTACTGAGCAGCCATTTGTAACAACTTTAGTGCAAACTGCGTAATACTGGATGTTTTTCTCCAATGTCCAGTACCTGCAGGCACGTACCTGTAGGAAAATCCCAGGGTTCAGCATAGGAAAGAACAAAACGCAATTCTGTTGCTTGGGATAGCACAGAACTGTGGAAAACACGGTTCATCTAGCCTTGGGGCTGTTGAAGTACGGAAGTGAAAATAAAAAAAGAAAACTCTAACATTGTTTAAAAATGTCACCTGATTTCTGCAGCCTTGGCTCTGTGTGAGGTTGCTAACACCACGAGTACAATGTGGTATTTTCTTCTTCAGGGGCGAGATGAGACTTGTTCCAATTGTACCTAAAATTTCACACATAGATAATGAAACAATCAAATCACGGCCTCTAGAATATCTTTGTAGATGTGTTGTGGCTTTTTTTTTTTTTGTTGCCGTTTTCATGTTAATTCATGTCAGTGAGGAGCACCTTGAATCAGAGCCACCTACATCTCTGTGCTCCCGGTTTGGCAAGCTAGAGGAAATATTGCAGCGCTAAAAGGCTCCAAATTTTCTGAATTAACTAAGTCAGCCCTTAAATTTTTTCCACCTTCTTAGTGCATAATTGCATCTAATTGTACATTTTGAGCAAATACATATAATCACATTGTTATGACATGTAATTACCTAATTGTGATGTATAATTAAGTAAATAACACAAGAAATTGTGCAGAACTTTAATAAATTTGTTAAAAAGAAGTTAATCTTTTCTGTGGCTGACAGAAGAAGGCATTTTCACCTCTAATGATCACAATCAATTTAACATTTTCTACCCTAATTAGCAGGCACTCTGCCGGCATGTCCAGAATATACAAATTCAATCAAAACACTGGGTGATGACATTTGTGACTTTCTATATGTATTTGCTATATGCAAAGACAAACATCTTTATGCAGAATTTAATGACCAGTTGCTACGGAAAGTGCAAGCTCAGGAGAATCCATTCAATGGGATGCATTAACCATGGTCTGTTGATAACCTTAAAAATTCACTGTTCTTTTTATCATAGTTCTTTTTATTCATAGTTCTTTTTATCAGCATGGCTCAAAGCACATTATTACCTGTTCATGCACATACATGTTTAGTTACATCGCATTTTAAGGATCTCTATTTTAAGGGAGAGAGAGGTTGCAAGTCCCACTGCAGACGAGTAACTTACCCACAGGTTCTGCACCTGGTCAGTAATTTACTTGCACATTAGGCAGCGATAAGGCTGAGCCCCCAAAAGTCAGAGGAGGGTTTGCCACCCTCTTGCAAGGTCTGCAAAGGCAGTTTCTGATGCGCTTCTACCAAGACGAGCAACGTGTTAACTAATCTCATCAGGAGCTTCTGCTTCTCGTATTGTCCCTGCCACTACTTGGTGTAGCAACACAATTCCTATACCAAACACAGTTTTCTCATTAGGAAGAACTTTGAGTTTAGGAGTTGTTCTTCTATGGCAGGAGACTTCACCTTGGCAAGGGAGTTCTATTTATTGTCATAGCTGAGGTTTTTTGTTGTCCTGGGAATTCTGTGTGTTAACCAGTGCATTTTACATACATACACCCTGTGAGACTAACACACATTTCCTCCACCGCTCCATGCACCTGCGGAGAGGTTAGCTACCTAACACTAGCAAATACTAAAACATACAAGTCCCTTTCATATCATGTAGAATCTAATTTTCTGGATAGTCAAGCAACACAGGACTAAAACCAAGAAAACAAATGACTGGTGAAATTTAAGACAGATTCTTAAGACACCAAAAAGGCTTTTCCTAAGTTTTTTGTTTATATTTTTCCTCCCCAGCATACATCACAGTCATGCCCAGTGTGCTAGATGAGGGGCTGACAATCTTCTCACCATGGTCTGCAAGGTATTTCTATGAAAGGCTTACCCAACTCCCTTAGAAAATTTGCAGTGCCATCAAGGCAAGCTCTGTAATACAGTCATGGCTTCTAAACGGGGTTTTCTATGTATAGCTCATTAGCAAAGATCACACAAATACACATTTTAGTAACTCCTTTCCAGCTTGCCCTGTTGATATTGACAGTGACTTTCAGCACAGCTGATTCACATCCAGGCTTTGGGAGCTTTCTACCCTTTACATTTCCCAAAGGCAACAAAAGCCCAGATTGCCCAAAACTAAATTGAATCCACATGTTTAGGAGCTACTCTCTATAAACAGTATGTTTCATTTAGCAAATATTTTGGGAAGTAAGATCAACAGGGGTTGAACACTGAAGAAGTGATTTAGAAGACTGCTGTAAACAGAGTAGATATACACACATAACATTTGACAGAGCAAATACGTGACATTTGATAAATACAAAGCACTTTTCAAGGCATAAAAAACAGGTTTTGTTTCTCCCTACATTACAAAAATAAACTGCAACTGAAGAATAGCCTCAATTAAAAAAACACTTAATTTGGCAGTGGGTATTTAAGTTAAAGAGGAAAATCAGTATGTTGCGTACACACTCTGCAGCTATCGTACCAAAAACTGACACCCTCATGAGAGAGCATGTAATGTAAGTTGTTGGCAAACTGTCTGAACACCAGAATGAAGAAAGAAAGAAAAGAATCCGGGGTGACAGTAAGAATGTTACAATCAACCAAAACACAGGCTGAAACTCGCATTCGCATTTGCAGTTTCCAGTTATCAAAACTTGACACCTTCGCTGTCATGCCAGCATCCCAGGAAAAAAAAAAAATTAGCACTTCAAACACCTCCACCCACACCATCAAGCACAACTTCTTTCCACAACAATTCTTTATTAAATGATCAAAAAGTTCTTTTTTTTTCTTTCTTTTTTTTTCTTAATGGTGTTACCTCAAACTAGATTGTATCTGGGGTAAAAAACCCACAGCATGTCATCTGGAAAACAGAGGGATGGCCACATGTCAATGCGGTGCTATGAAAACAGACCTTTCCATCCCTTTCTGATAGACCCAGACCATTACAAAAATTTCCAGAGCAGTCACAGTATTTGGCAAGAACAGTTCATCTAAATAACCATCTCAAAAAAAAAAAAAAAAAACAACAGGAGGGAAAATATACATATTCTGCAAAGAGTTGTTCTAGCTGGGCTTTGGGAGAGAAAAGCTTAAAGCATTTATAGAAACAACCCAAAGACATTTTCGAGACATCGGGCTAACTGGCCTTTTGTTTAACAGAAACACTTTCAAAGACCGGAATTAATCCAGATTTGTTGGTTTAATAAAGAACAGAATCCAGCTCACTGATTTAATGCACTAGATTTACTGCTATGTTCTGGCCATGTGAAGAGCTGTAAATTGGATTTAGTGAACACAAGCAAGTCAATAAACGCCAGAAAGCAGACAAGATACCAGTAAATCCACACCAAAACACTAAAAATCACTGCAAAGTATCTTAACCAAAAGGCAGTGACCCTGATTTTCCACTTTCATGTAATTTTTGTCTATATTTACACCTGCTCAGGTGTAAATAGTATTAAATCATTGAGCTCCACTTAGCAGCAGCTTTCCAGGCAGGTGGGTAAGTCCACCCCAGCTGAGAAGCCCGGCCCCACTTGCTTCTCTCCTCGGAAGAGAATGATCCTCTTCAGCAGCTCAGAGCAGCGAGGACGCAATAACACAGAGGAGGGGGACTGCTGAATAAGAGCACATAAAGAGTAAAGAAAAGAGTGGGGATCGGATGGAGAGGAGAGAAGTGAGCATGAAACAGGCATCTGTCATTACCCCACCCAGCATTTCGGCATCTTTCCAAGTCCTTCCCTTTCACCCCTCGTACCCTGTGATCTTAACCTCGGGAGTCAGCACAATTCAAGGCTTACTGCTGACAGTGCCGTTACCTTTCGCCTTGGGTTCTGTGCTTATAATACCAGATGGGGCGATACCGGGGTCAGAGCAAATGGAGAACCTCAGCGGTGAGCCAACGTGGCACATCCTTGTTCCAAACCACAGCAGTGTGGCCCCTTCGGCACAGCCCCACAGACACCAGCACCAGCTACGCGCCCTGCACGATGGCATGAAGGCCCCGGCTCCACCCCGTCAGGCAGGCCCTTCTCTTTGCCTTAAACCACCTCTATCAGCACGCATCTTTTTGCATAATTTATTTCAATTCATCATTGCCAAGAGATCTGTTAATAAAATACACAACCCTGTGGAGCATGTTGCCTGATCCTATTCTTGTCTTCTCCTCCTCCACAGAGAACCAGGCACATTTGAGATCTATCACCACTGTATTCTTAGTTTAACAGAAGTATATTTTTGATCATCCATGATATGGAATTTAACAGGAAAATATTAAATTTGTTGCAAAAATCTATGGAGCGCTCTAAAATTTCACCCCTAACGCTGTATTAAACTGTTATGTACACAGGTTTGAAACCCTTGCAGATACTTTTTAAGACAAACAGCTGCAGCTGCTCATTGTGTGATACCTTCTTTGTAAATGCCACTTTCCCCCCTGTGCCCAGATACCAGGAGAGCATCAGCCCCCACAAACACTCCATTTCTTTTTTGCTCCCTGAGCACACAGCTACAAGGTCCACCAACAATCTCTACCTGCTCAGTCCTCTCCTCTAAAGGCGCACGATTTCACTGTAACAACACATAAAGTCACTTTGAGCGGCAGCTTCCTATTCTTTTGCAATCCATACACACCCAAGACACAGCAGTGGGGGAAAATGCTAAAATTCAAAAAAACTCCTTTTCCTCAGTAGGCTGAGGCAGTTGTGACTCCAGCATAAACTGCCATGTCCTCAGTTTCGGGGCAAATTTCAGATAGTCTCACAATTTCTCACCGTGTGACTTCCTAAACCTACAAGGATTTTGGCCCTCTGAGCTTTCCTATACACGTACAGAAGTCAAATTCACATTTACAAAATTGACCTATTGATGGTGTCCCTCAACTACACATTTCATAAGATAATGTCTCTGTTCCTATCAGTGAGAGCAAAACCGACATTATATTTCATGAGGATTTCTAAACACAATTAATCCGGGTTTAGATAGTTACATAAACCTCTGGATTTAGGCAGCATGAGCGTTACCAGATCCAGACAAAAATAATCTGTATTTTTCTTGCCCTGAGGTCACCTAAACCTCCAGAGCGCTGAGGATCCTGCTCTGAACAGTCATTTCTGTCTCCCTCTTTACCTCAGTCCACTTGCTTTGGCTGTGGCTTACCCCACAGTTAGAACTAGTTAAGAAAGTATGTTTGGACTTTTTTATTCTCTCTGATTTTTTGTATATTGCTCTCCAAGTTTTTTTAATCCTTTTCGTAATCACCCACACTGTTTCTGTACAAGCAGGTGAGTGACTGAACACCAAGCGTTTACGCTGCCTACAAAGGACCCTTCCACGATCCAGCACCTTCATGGGATAAACAGGAATTATTGGCTCTGTACAATGAGAGTCTCCAAGTCATCAAAAGAAATTCATAAGGAAAAGCACATTTACCTCTGAATAAAACACAAATATATTTTGCAAATAATAAAAAATAGGTTGGAAAGAGGGTTACATATTGATCCCTCTGCTTCACTCACACAGTGGCATGTGTTTACTAGCAATGGTACTTTTTTCCCTGAAGTCTCATCAAAGATGTTACTAAAGGTGGAAATCAAGATGAAAGCCATAGGTTCTGAACCCTGATGCTAAAGCAGACCCCCAGTACAAACCCAGTTCCCATTGAAAACGCCGCCCTTGTTCCCCTCTCGGTCAGCAGAACGTGCTTTTGCTAACTGTGGGGGAAACTCAGTAGATCACTGTGAAAACTAGGGAACGGGCTTAGGCTACAAACAGCAAGATTTTCAAGGTGAATAAACCATTTCATGTGGTTCACACTTGAAAAAGAACCAGAAATATCTGAAATGTTCACATTCTCCCACATTCTGTGTGAGGGATGTTGAGTGCAATGTTAGGTGACAACCGCAGAAGGGATCAATGCAGCCAGGGGTGGGGAATCAACACACCCAATGCTCACAGGCTACACCATCACTTTTCAATCCCTATTCTTAAAGACTTATTAGATATTCAGGACGTGGGATGGAATAAAATGATACTGTGCCCTAATTAGCAGATCGTTTACAAATCCCAGACCCCTCTTCTCTTCAGTGACTGTCTTGGCAAATACAGATACCAGCACAGACTTCTTTTTCCGTGCTTCTATCCTTTATCTAACTTTGCTTTTCACGGGTTCGTTGAAGCAATGTTTTGTAATAGTGTCAAATTAGTAGAAAACCTGAGGTATAGCAATCTGACAATGATATAGCTGTCATGACGGTTCTACTTTTTGCTTGTACCTACTCAGGCATAATTAGAATCAAATATCTACCTCTCAGCGTTTCTCTTGGGCTCATCCAACTCTGAAAGCTCACAGGCCATTAAGGCATATCAATTAGTAATGATTTTTTTTCAGCCCCCAGCAGCCACTGAAGCATACATTAAAGGCGATATCTGCAGTCAAAAATTTAATGTGCACATTTGAGAATATATACTTTGATGAAGAGAATATTATCAGGGAAACTAATTTGCTTAAAGTTTTATATCACGGCTATCAAAAGTATTTTATTTGCTGAACAAATGTCCAGTGAACACTCCCATATCTGTTAAGTAATATTAATTACACACAGGTTTGGAAAACACAAGACTCATTAAAGGATAAATGAGGCTGTGCAATAGCCCAGAAGAGCTAATGTTATCACTTCCCAGGCCACTTTTACAGCCTTCTTAGTAGGACCATTTTTAACTGAGTCATCGTGGCCTGAGGAAAGATACTTTCATTTTTTTAGTATATCTATCCAATTGAGTAGTTCATTACAAGCACCAGAACGGGAGGGCTGTCACATTCCTCGTAGCTAGGTAAGTCCGTTCGGTCAGGACTGTTTGGAAAAGCAATCCTTTTCACGTTTGCCATCATTTCCAAGCCTGACAGGTCACTTACCTCGTTTCAAACTCAGCTCAAAAATTAGTTACTCAAAGATCAGACTGCAAAGCAAATGTAATTAACAGTATGGACACACATTTAGTGCTAAGGTAGCACTGGAGCAGAAAAATTCCTATATGCAGGAAGCAGGAATATACATGCCCTCCTTTCCAAACTGGTTTAGGAATTGTGTTAGCTTGTTCCTTTTTAAATTCTGTACGGGTAATTTGAGATGTTTCAGTGAAAGTACTCGACTGAAAGAACAGTTCAGCTAATCTTGGCATCAATTTAACCTTCATACACCTTTTTCTGATAAATATATGCAAATAATGTCTAATCTAAGGTCACCACAAGCAGCAGAGAGGTTTCCGCAGGCTTTGAATCAGACTTTGTACGAGAGATGGAATTAAGTGTAAGAACTGAGGAAAACAGAAGAAAATGGCTGAAGGTGCCTCTCGGTGAAGCTGGAAACTCTGGATTCCACTTTGCATGCAACTGGAAATCTACCCTAGGGTTGCTGTTCAGCGCCTGCGTTCTCGTTTCACTGCAGGTCTCGGCACAGCTCATCCTGGTGCATTGCACAGTATATTAACGGCACTGACAACCGGAGGCTTCAGGAAAACGGGAACAGAAACCTAAAACCTTGAAGGCTGGTGCAGTTCCTTTGTATCATGGCTTCGCAGGCTCTCTGAAGAGCTAATTCACTGAATTCAAAACTTCTGGACAATCTACTTCGACCTTTCTACCTATTTTTACTTATTTGTAAACACACAAATACATTGCCCCTCCTGGAAAATATCAAACACTGATGAAATGCTAGGAGCAGATCAAAATCCCATTTAATCCCGGTAGCCAGCAAGCATGAGCCTTACTATGAAGATACAGATGCAACTGAATTTGTCACTCCTTTGAGTGGCCGAGGCTCGGACTCCTCCTTAAGTGATGTGACCTGTAACGATTTTTGGAATACAAGCATAAGATTCATTTCCAAGTTTTTGTTCTACTGTTATGCCTGTGAAACTGTTTCCACTTGAACATACATGACATTAGTCATAAATCTCTGGTCAAACACAGGTGAAGCAGGATGGAAATGCCATATACAACATTCACTTTTACCCTCAGCTGCCAAGAACCTTCTTGCAGTGTAGCTGACCTGATAATCACTTGAAACATCCGCATAATGCTTTAATTATCTGTATCATCACCCAACAAATCTGACACCAGCTTTCTCAGCAGGAGTTTGCCGATTCCTTCTCAGCTAGTTAATGCTTTACTTACAGGAGTCTTAAGGTTTGGTCCGGGCACAGATCACGTACCTCGTATAACTCTTTCAAATTAGGTCCAATATCTTTTTCATGTTTATTTTTCTTTGGGTCTAAATAGCAGCTCTGGTGCGACCCTACATATTTTTACATCTGTGCACAGGTTTCCATACTAATGAAGCTAATTTTTCTCTCCATGTGGAAATCCCCTTAACCAGACAAGGTCAACACAAAAGAGGAGTTTCAGTAGACAGCATCTCCTCACTTCCCACCAGCTCCTCCCTCCTGCTCAGCCACCCGGGTCTTTCCTCCACCCTGGGCATGCCTGGCACACCATTTGCCTCTCTTCTCCAGAAGTCGCATATTTAAACTCCGTGAGTATACGCATAGTAGGAAGCAGTACCATGAGATGCTGAATGAAAGCATATGTGGAAGTTAACAGCTTAAATTTTAAAAGCGAGAAGTTTTGCAAATTATAACCAAAAATAATAGAAAACTTGAACAAACACTTCTACACTTCACTGTATTGCTTATACTTTGATATTAAAGCTTCCTTCCAATCATGAAAAAAATATCTCCAAAACAGAGAGATAAATATACTTCAGTCAAAAGGCCAAATAATCTCTCTAGCCTTATCTGCACACATATGCATGCAAGAAATATCTACCACCCAGCCAACAGTCTACAGCCCCCCATTCCCTTTTGCAGCTATCAGTCAGGTTTGACCTTTGGTTCAGACCTAAAATTTCCCAACCCATTCGTTCTATCTTCAGAGCAGCAGCTTCTTCAGGGAAAGAGATGATAATGTATCTGCGAGGGCTGACTCTTTGTGCAGTTGGAGGGGGGTAAGTGCCAGCATAACAAATTGCTCCTGTTCAAACCCATCAATTCCAAACAAGCATCTGGAAAACTTGACAAGAATACTCAAATGACCCTTGTGTTCTGACAGCTGGAAAAGAGAAAGCGCTCTCCGCGAGGGGAAGAAGCGTGCTCAAACTTTTTGCCTAGACAGAGAAACACATAGAGCTGTTTGAAATATTTTGCTTCAAAGCCCATTAAACTAAACTTCCAGTGCAAAGTATGATTCATGCAGGCAACTATGTCTGCGTTCACAAACCTGTGGTCAGCACTGTTGGCACTCGGAGCCCAGATATCAGTTCATTTCACGTCTGCACAGAGATGGGTGCTAGGCGCTAACTCCATCCTGGAATACATACAGCTAGAGCTAAATAACTAGGTGAGACTGATCTTCTGCACATACTTGCACAATGCTGGGTTCAACAGATTGCAACATCACCAGAAGCTGGTCATGGTGATGGGCAGGCTGTGAATTCCCTTCTGTCATGAACCTCCACTGTGGTAATGGATCATTCCCTCCCCACGAGAGGAACTTTAGTCCCTCTTTAACCTTGGCATGCTGGGAATGGGCTCCAGTGTCTTCTTCCTGGGGAGAGCTTCTGCCTGCTCCACTCAAAGAGGCCACTGAGGATGCCTCCAGGATGCACGGACTGCAATTTTGTTCCTTCTCCCCAGTCCTGTGAAGAGAAACACCTTGATTTCAATTTGACTGTATCTCAGGATTCCAAATTTGGTCAAAATCTGCATCGAGGGGAAAAAAACCCAAAACTACCTTGCAATATCAATGAATTCTCCTCATTCAGAGTATCCTGACTGGGCTCTGCAGATGAGACATCTACCTAGTACATGAAAATACCTTAAAACTGTTCAAAATGCAACAAACTGCTTCTGGAATTTCGCAGTCCCAAATTCTGCTGTTTCTGCGCTGCTGCCCCACAGAGTTCCCTTTACTACTGTGGACCTAGACCGGTCCACAAGCCTGGTTATGTACTGTATATCTAGGATGTGTGAAATGGTCCAGTTTACCCACACCCTGAGTTGCTCTGCGGAAGGAAACCAAAGGCAAACCGAGCAACCAGATCCATGCTGGCGCTGTGCTCAGGGATGTTGTTCTTCAGACCTGTTTCAGGGAAGATCACTCTGAAGTTATCTTCTTACTAGAAGACACCCATAGAAATAATATTCTGGTCTAAGTTTATTCTTTTAGATTAAACATAACAATTGCCCCAGGTGTTCTGATTGAAGCAGAAAATGGCAGGAAGGAAAGAAGACCCTCTAGAAGACACAGGTCTATTTGGATGTTTAAACTCTCCAACAAGCAGCGGCCCAAATCCTCAAAGTGAGGTGGTCAAAAGTCCTGTGTTTACCTAAAAAAAGCCTTGGAAAAAATGTTTTCTAATGTATAGTCTGGTATGTTGGAAAAGCAAAGGCATAAGCCTCAGTACTTTGCAGTTTTTTGTACAGGAGAAATAGCAGAAGTTCTTTAAATTACCTGGGTTTTATTAAGAAAAAAAAAATGCTCCCAGTTTTAAATTGGTTTTCATTAAAGGTAGCTCTGTTTGGAAGTACTCAGTAATGCATTCAGCGTTCATAACAATGAAGAACTGACACTTTATATACAGCAGAAAACAGTGGACCTTATTTTTTGTGTCACAAGAAAAATTAACCAAGTTACATTAGGAAATGGGTCACAACAGGATTTGCAATAAACACTATATACAATCTCAGCCATTTGTACAGAACACAGCTGACACACACACAGAGTTTTCTGGTTTATGCCTTACTTCTATGATTCTAAATTGATTTACAGCCCCATGTGAGACTTATAAAAGAGCCCTAGGCAACTCTATCCTGCTCACAGACTATTTGCAACACTGTGAATTTCTCAATTTGCCCATTTAAAAACATTTTCCCTTTTCCTTCCTTTCAATAACAGATTTCTGGAGGGAGTAGGGCGAGAGAGACGAGAAGAGAGATTTAATGGTTACATAACTTGAGACACAAACACTTCTATCGCCTTCTCCTACTCCCAATCCTATAGAAGCTCAGTTATTTGACTGGAGGAATCACTGCCCCCACCCACCTGCCCTAGTAAATACCCGGATCTATAAGCAGCAGCAGTGTCCTGACCACGAGAGTATGACACAAACGCTGCTGTGAAATGAATCACTAACTTGAATGTGACTTCAATTAGAAGAAAATTCTACTTTTATTAAGCCAGAAGATTTATAAAAATGGGGAATTTGTGTTTACACATATAGGAAAGGTCTCAAAAATGAGGCAAGGTTAGTGTCTCAAGGAGTTTGCTTATTAAATCCCCCACAGCATAACACTGGTATCGGTGGATAATTAGCCATCTTCCAGTTTGGAAATTAGGTATAGAGAAATGGCACATGGGGTCCCAAGGTGGCAAAGGAAATCAGAAACAGATCAAGAACCAGAATTTGCTATTCTGATTCTTAGTGCAATACTCTTTCTAATAAGCCACGTTGCTCCCCTTCATTACTGTTTTTATTTTACTTCTCTAATGGTAAAATGGCTATGGAGAACATTTTCTGTGAGGCAATAGGCACCTAGAGACCAAATACTAAATTTCACAATCACTCGTTCTGTTCATCTCCACTTCACCGGGGTTACACAGCAAAAGCTTAGCGCTCACTTTGGCCCTGCGTCTACCCGCTTCTCTTGCTGTTTTTCGCTAATTTAACACCTCGGGATGGAATGGATACGAATCCCCGCTCCTCCTCAGCACTTTGCTTGACTGATAAGCATAACTAAGATGTATCTATTTTATTCGGTTTCTTCGTGACACTGTGAATATTGATCTTTCATTTCCATTTTCCAAAGGGAGGTAGCATTCCCTCCTTCATTTTAGGGCCCGATGCCGATGAAAGATACACGCGAGAGCAGGCAGGACATGATGAGTGATTAATACTGCCAGCAAATCTTCATTTTGCTAAAACCATTCTTAGTAAGACTTCGGGTTTACTCTAGCAAGTGACTTCGTGGTTGCTCTCATCCCATGGCTCGGTGGAAAACCACCGCTGTCTGTTGCTGCTGCTATTCCCAGCTGCTGGCTGTGTCACACCACCCTGCAGTGGTACCGCAACAGCTGCCTGCACTGCCGTGCTTTCAAACACATCAGGGAGCAAAACCAAAACACCTTTCCTTTTCTTTCTTCCCCAAAGATATGTATTTTTTTTAAGCCAGGTCCATGGTCTGATTCACCACTGACACAAAATAAACCAAGTACCATGTATTTCTCCTGAGAGTAAAACTCCACAGTGTGGCATCAGCTTCTGTCCCAGCTCTGTGAACCCAAGATGTGCTAAGACCTCGGGTGGGTTCCGTGCAGGTTGGAGTTACGCTGGATGCACTGCAGCTCAGCGGCTGACAAAGCCGGGCTGCTGGGGAAGGCAGCGGTGAGGAGGCAGGAGGCTGCAGCCCCCTGCCCGCGGCACACCCCACCCGCACTGCACAGCCATGGTGATGCCTCCACACCACGCAGCCACTGAGTCCGCCAAGAGCAGTGTCATCTGCCCACCAAGCGTGACCATCTGAACTACCTCTCAGATTGCATTTATACCCCCAAAAACACGCTGCTGCTCTTTCGTCAAGGAGCCCCTTCTGGTTTTCTACCAACAACCCTTTGATACAGAATGAAGTAACAAATCAGATGCCACTGACAATTTTTCTTTTGCAGTTAGTCATGTGAGAAACATGACGACGGTGAAGATGTAAAGCCCTTTTTTCCATGAGTCATAAATTTTGAATAAAAACCTGCAATATTTCAGGGCTGTGGATTTTGGGAACAAAATTACAGTTAATCATAGAATCATAATTTATGTTGGAAGGGACTTGTGGAGGTTATCTCACACAACCCCTGTCTCAAAGCAAGCCAACTTTTACCAGGGCCTTGTCAAACCTCACTCAGAGCCCTGTCACACAGCTTCGCAAAACAGCTGGTCTGCTTTGTGCATTTTTTTCCTTTCAAATGACTTTTTCTAGAGAACACGTACAAGGGCAAATTGCAAAGTAGAGATATAAAAAATACTTAGAAGGTTCAAGACTCTATCACAATGTCTAATTTGAAAATATTATCAACATGACAAGTTTAGGTCGTCATTTTCTTTTTTTTTTTAAATTGATCCCAAAAAACTTCTGCAAATGTTCCACAAGTTTCCGTGTTCAAGAAATACCAGAAAAGATTTGGAGCTAGAGAGAAAATAAGCAAAGACAGGATGCCAGAATCTGATCCTTTTTACCTTGAAGCTGAAGTTATGTCACTTGATGGGAATCACTTGTAAAGGCACTCAACATCTAAATTTTTCTTACTGAAGAAAAACAATGTATGTTAGCATTGACTTATCAGCTAACTTAAGGCTAGATGCTGTTATCCTTCAGTATATCACAAGGGTTTTCCTTGATAAAGTAAATCTTCTTCTCTCCTCATATAAAAATACTTTATTCTCCTGACAATTTTCAGGAGGAAACAAGCGAGCAATCGCAACTGCAAAGCTCTGCCATGGACACGCACAGACTGGTCCATCGCGGGAGGGGAAGCTCCAGCGAGAGCTGCAGCTGGCCCGGGAGCCGCAGGCCGGCTGCCAGGCTCACCCTCAGCGGCATGGACATGGGGCTGGGTGCCATGGTCCTCAGCGTGGAGGTCACCCACCGCAGCCACTTGCCCTCCCCAGGCACAGCCCTTGCTTGCTGCTCCCTGGCAGCCACCGTTGGGAACGCAGCCCATACCTAAAGCTTCTCCCAGATCTTTCAATTATGGTTGTTATGTAAGGGAAAGTGGTTTATTTTTAACACGTAGCTGCATTTCCATTATATAACAATCCCCATCTCCGATTATTTTTGTTGCAGTCATCACAAGAGTTGTTCTTGCCTTTTCTATCAGTCAGACCAAGAGGGAGCTGTGTGCATCGCGTGCCTCTCCGTAGATTTGAAAGAGAACCACTGAAGGGTAATTAGAAAATATCAGATGGTGAGGGCAGACACTGCTGCCCTGGCCCAGTGCCGCACACACCAGCACTTTGGG
>Ga0065711_1026828_pt1 | contig 58832 bp, 40 predicted proteins | sample Hoacrofraction12_FD_59098 | JGI IMG/M metagenome (GOLD analysis project Ga0065711, IMG submission 59098) | Hoatzin crop microbial communities from Cojedes, Venezuela - Epithelial fraction 12 v2 (version 2) | ecosystem: Host-associated > Birds > Digestive system > Esophagus > Crop | place... | reverse complement strand
GGAAAGGAAAGGAAAGGAAAGGAAAGGAAAGGAAAGGAAAGGAAAGGAAAGGAAAGGAAAGGAAAGGAAAGGAAAGGAAAGGAAAGGAAAGGAAAGGAAAGGAAAGGAAAGGAGACAGAAACAGAAAAGGAAGAAAAAAGGAAGAGAGAAAGAAAAAGCACATGTAAAGCCACATAGTTTCCCCCATTTGTAATCTGCCCCTGCTGGGACACGGACAAAGGGGGTATTTTCCCTTCCAACATTCTGCAAAGTGCTGCTAGGCGTAGAAAATACAGGGCAGACTGTCCCATGCAGAAAGATTTGGGAGATAGCACCTGGCGCAAGGTTTGCTACAACAAGTTGGTTGTTCTTTATTGCGTTGGAAATAAAACAGTCATGTAAAGTCCTGCATAAATCCACAGCCCTGGCCTGCAAAATCTCAGCCTCACCTTCACTTTGCTGAATATTTTCAGGGTTTAGAGCTTGAAGGTGGTTTTTTTTTTAAATTTTATTTTATTTGGTTTCAAGGATGGAAATTCAAGCTGGTCATGAGATGTGTTCTTCTTAAGGGCAGGAAGGGGAAAGTCTGTCTATAAGGAGAGATTCTTCTCACAGGTTGCTAGTGAGGGTGAGGTTAGAGGGTGAGTGAAGGAGTGTGTGTAATATTTTTAAGAGGGTTTTTGTCTAACCCCAGAACATGCTCCTATAGAGCAAATCAAAGCTTGGTATGCAACTGGAAGATGAACATCTTTCTGGCAGCTGGTAGAGAGCTGTGCCATGCCCTTGGCTGGTGCCTGTTAGAACAGCTGCAGTTATTTCTGTGGGACTCTGCTAATTTACATCAGATGTATGGTTAATTGCTCAAATGAAAACATTTTCATGTTGGCCTTGAGACAGGGGAGATGGACCGACCATCAGAGCCTGACTTTTAGAGCAGGATGCTGCTCTAAAATCCAGCTTCCTCTCAACTCATGTGGGGCCACGAAGAGGCAGACAGACCAAGGGCAAGGCGACACTACATGAGCATACTTCCAGATCGCATCAGTCAAGGAATAAACTCTTTTCTAACAGGGCACAGCTCCTTTTCCCAGGCACACTGAAGATACAGAAGGCCAGCTTTGTAGAAGCAAAAAGGTGATCATCAGGAGAGGCTCTCACAAAGGACTGAACATTAATGTCCATCTAAGGATGCTCCACATGCAGCCTTGAGGGGTGTGAAATAATTGTTCTCACAGCCCTTGAAAGCAAAAGTTGATTTCAGCAAGAGCATTTCTATATAAGACGTCAGACTCAGGACTGACTGTATCCATCTTAAAGAGAAAGATCCACTGAGCACCATGCCATGAAACACCAACCAGGTGATCTCCTCCTCTTGCAGAGAGCCACTGTTTGGACATTTCTTTTATTTTACTGGAGAAACTCTGGATCTGGAACAAAGTAAGAATAAAGCTTACCAAGCTGGGGAGACGACCGCCACAGGCAGCTTTTCAGAGATGCAGCCAATCCTGCAACAAATCACAGGATTTGTAGTCAGCATCAAGGCCACAAGCCAGCATCCGTCAAGCTGTATGATCTGGCCACAGGACAGTGCATATATCTGCATGCCAAGCAAGGATTCCTGCCAGTGCCTAATGTCAGGCTGTTTATTTCTGTCTGGGTTAAAACCAGTTAGAACGTCAAGCAGCAAATTCAGAGTGTAACCATGGTTTAAAAGGAGTGGTGGAGATCGGAGTAGATTGAAAGTGAATTGGCCAATAGCTTTGTATAAAGAAGGGAGGCAAGGAAAGAGAGAGGGATGGAGTTGTTTTATTTCTGGAGCAGAGGAAGGGCAGATTTGTTCCCTATTCTCCTGTGGGAAAAGAATATTTTAAAAGATTTTAGGAAAGAAAAAGCTGGTGAAAGCAAACTGGAGAAGTTTAGGTTACTTGGACAGCTCAATGCTCAACAATGTGTGAGGACAGAAAAAATGCAGGGAACTGCCCAGAAAGGGAAAATTAAATGAGTCGGCCTGTCCTCTGTGCTCTTAGTGTGGACTTAGCTGGGATTTGTGCATGTTATACTTTTGCTAAGTTCCCCCGAAGGTGCGATCCACACCTCTTGCACTGGGCTGTTGCATAGAGTTGCCGTGAGCTGGCAGATGTCTGGCAGGTTCAGCTGCAGGTTAGTAACAGTGCTCTGCCACTTTACAGGCTGCACGAGAAAGATTGTGTCATGCTGCAAAAGCCCTTTGAGACCCTCTGGGATGAAGAACACTAGGAAATTGGATAGCTTTATGTATCTAAATTTAGCTCTTATTTTTGGGAAAGGCCACTGGAGATTTTTCAGGCATGAAGAGACAAGAATGTGTCCGCATTGACCAGCGCAGGGAGGTCAATCCCAGGAGCCATTAATGGTCACTAAAGCCAGTGACTTTTGATGACATCAGTGTAGTTCCTCCTGGAGGCTTGGAAGTGTCCCCATTCTGGTGATTCAGCATAAGCAAAGCTTGGAGAAAACTGGTAAGAGGTTTGGTGGGGGCAGGAGATGTGAAAATGAACCGTGACCATTGCCTGTGCTCTCCCCGTTTCAGCGTTTGGTCCTAGCTCTCATCACATCCATTGGCCAGACTCAGCTCTGCAGGGCACAGAGCCAGCTCCTCTTGAACGCGGCGGGTTTGTGCTTCTGGAAGGGAGCATGGAGCTTATTGCGAGTGCTGAAGGTTCATTGTGTTGCTCATGGTGGTAAGGGCTGGTTGTCTGCCTGCTGGTACCCCGTTATTTCAGCCGTGTTGGATGGCTGCCACTAAAAGTCAAATTCATCCATTAGAGAGCTGGGAGAAACCCCAGGGGATGCCTGCTGTGATCCTGATAAAACACATGCTGCCAAGAGGAAAAACCCAGCCTGCGTTCATTACAGGGGGGACCAAATCCTGCCCTCGTACCCCTCTGTTGTCAGAGACTGCCAGGCCTGATGCTGATGCCCTGGTGTCTGACCGGAGCAAGCCACTCGGATCCTTGTCCCAGTGGCACTCGCAGCCTGGCCTCTCGCATCTCCCCGCCGGCGAGTAAGATCCCAAAGGAAAGTCAGACCTGGATTTCACAGCAAATTAAATGGAACGCAACTGAATCACAACTGTGATGCAAAACATCATTTTGCCAGACGAAACGCAGTTTCCACAACCTGGTTTTAAGGAACAGTATTACATATAGATAGATACACTATGCTAGATCTTGAGAAAAAAAAAATAAATATGCTAAATAAACTAAGACATACAGTATAGGGGATATTCTGATCAACAAACCAATCACCATTAGAATCAAAAAGTAAACCAGCCTTTCACTTAGGACCCTAACAACATTTCTCAATGCACTAAGTACATTTTAAACCATGCAAGTTTACACAAACATCTTAACTAGGTTTTTTTTTTTAAACTTTTTAAAACACCAACATTATGCATTTCTTTGTTAATTATATTGGTTAAAGTTGCAGCCGTTCACTGCCAAATATCAGATACATCATATACATATTTTTATACAGAATCTGGACAACACAACATTACACAGCCTAAAGAGAGAAAAAAAGATTATTTGTTCCTTTGTTTGTTTGGTTTTTTTCAGTTTTGTAAAAAATATGAAATGATGATAGGAAGGAGGGAGAAGGTGTGGGAAATCTTCTACCAAATTAAAGGATTATATCAAAATAATTCCCAAATCACAGTACAACAAGGAAAAAAAAATGTTCAAACTTAGCTCCACATTTAAGATTCTCCTAGCTAAGAAACAAGACTTTACACACAGAATGTATCAGTATTTAAAAATAGAAAGAATTGCAACACCATGCTGTCTGATTCCAAATACATCTTATTTAAAAAAATGTTTAAAAAGGGGAAGAAAAAAAAAATCAATAAACTTAGTGATTGCAAAGTTATCTCGTTGGTTTGGATTTCCTACCTACTCTCAATGCATTGCTGTGTGATGGAGCTGGACAGCCAACATGGCCAGAACAACGCCAGAATAAAGAAATGACTCAGGAATCGTTCGCTGGTTCTGTTGGTCGGGGCAGCTGGAACTCTGAACGGGATCTGAAACCATCCAAATGGTTTGGGGTCCTTGCTTTTCCTTCTGCTCGGCTTGTTCGGGTGCACCTCTCTGAACAAGAGCTGGGGGTGACCTACTCGGTTGCCACGGCCATACCCTGCCCATCGACATGTAGCAATGCATGTGTTTGATTAGACGGAAAGGAAGCAGAATCTGGAAATTAACCATGGAGGATGCTATCGTTGACATGGGAAGTATACAAAAATGCTAAAATTTCAGATATAATCAAAGATACAAAATCAGTTCTGACAAGAGGGTTTTTTTTTGTTGTTTTTTTGTTTGTTTTTTAATAGCAACCATTACAGTGCAAGGTTTTTAAAGTTATTATTACAGTAAAAGTTGTGTATCTGGTTTTACAGTAGCTGTATCACTGATTTTTGTTATGTATAGTAGGTCCCTGATGTAAAGTGTATGCACCAGTTTGAGAGAAAACCCCGCACAATAACGGCTCTTTAGCTTTAAATACTTTTTGTTTTTTTTAAACAGATACAAAATAACACATCAATTTCACAATTTCACAAGCACGTACTTTTGCCTTAATAAAAAGCATGAAAACTGTGTCGAAACCCCGACATTTAAAGAAATGTGAAAATTGTTCAATGAGGGACGCGACTGTGTATTTGAGTCATGGCATTCTGCCACCCCACTGAGCTCCTGGAGTTCACGGATGATTTTGTGTCGTCAAACTGCTGCTTCTCACTCACCCACCAGTCTCTGGCCAGGCAGACTGGTGTTCAGCATCCCACAGCTGGGATTTGAGTTTATGCATTTAACATTATAAATGATCTACCTTTTTTTTCATGGACGAGTTCCCTAAAGAAGGATCATCCACACCAGCCCCGTGACTCCAAGCCACAGATATATTTGGAAGGGGCTCTTTCTTTCCTGAAATTATCAAGATGAGATGCAAATGACTGCAGCCCTGGTGATAACCCACAGCGTGGAACTAACTCAAGGAAGATGCTCAGATCCTATCCCAGAAAGCCAGCTTCACAGCTAAGCAAGCAGGCACGTAGAATGTACCACAAAGGAGGCAATTTGGGAAATCGCTGGGGTGAAACTGAATTTGACCCCTTGAGTCAATGGAGTTAATCCAGAATTATGTTAGTGTAATCAGCTGCCCTGTCTCTGTGGGTTGAATGGGAGCAGCAGAGGTCCCACAACTTTATACTCATGTCTGCTCTCAGAGCACAGCAAAACATCCCAATGCTCAGAGAGGAACCATCGCTGTCTGTCTCTCGTGGTACACTGCTAATATACATCTTCCCTGTCTTCGTGTATCTCTCTGTCTAGCCTATACACACCCTGGACACGCACATATGACTTAATAGATATAGCATCAGAGCCTACTGCTCCTTCATCTCTGTGAAAACGTATAGAAAATTCTCCTGGTCTCCTTTGGCAATAAATCCCTGCTAGCAAGTTTGCTTTTCTCTGCAATGTTATCACAGAAGTCTCCCGCTCTATGCTTTTATTAACAATGAAGACTAAGCCCCCAGGGAAGCACTGAGTGGATGGACCAAGCAGCGTGGACCTCTGGCAGAGGTCACCAAGCACCACCAGACACAGCAGGTCGGAGCCAAATGACATAATTCAAGATGTCCAAAGATTAGAGATGCCCATCCTGCCAAATCACGGCTGGTCAGATGTTTACAGACAGCAACCTGGTGGTAAACTCTGTCTAGTTTACAATTAACAGACAGAAACAGCCACTTCTACACTGTGATTCTTCTTTGTATCACAGAGGTGGCCAAACTGTGATGAATCATAGCCTGATAGCGCCTGTTTCTCAGTTGGCTATAGCAGGGGTATACACAAGTTCAGGTGGACAAGCCTCTTACACTGACTTGTGATTAGGTGAGATTAGTCCCTCCATCCCTAACTACCAGGAGGACAAGCCACTACATCAAACAAAAAAAACCCAAGAGTGAAATTAGTACTAGATCTAAGTGCCAAGATGTTCTAGCAAGCAGACAGTCAACTCCCTATATCAGGTGTGGCCGCAGTAGGAAGAAGCATTTCAAGGGGGAAGCAGGAAGCACAAATGAAATTCCACAGGGTAGATAAGGCTTTACCATTGCCACTGCACCCACATATAGCCAACCAGAAGTTAAATGTTTATGTCGTTGCCTATGTGGGTCTCTTCTCCCATCCTAAAACAAATGTGAGATGGATCATTTTCCAGAAGTACCAGTCTTTTCCTGTTCACTGCAGTGAGGATCTAGACAGCTGTTTTAGACTAGATATCTGCATTAGGACAACTTAAGTATGGAGTGTCCAGCCACTTACATTTGTTGTAGCAAGAAGGACAACACCCAAACTTTAATCCAAAACTGCTAAAGCCAAAAGCTGTGAAAGACTATGCAAGCCCTCCTGAGAGACGAACTCTCCACCTATTCCAAGTCATTGCCCATGAGCTGCTTTCACAATGAAGGACTCCAGACTGTCTTACACTAGTTCGGTTTCTTCACATGCTCCCTGGGTCTGGAGGTATCTGTAGCTGGCATGGATAAGGTCAGTTTTCGATCTTTGATCTAACACAGAAAGAAGGAGGGGCAGTGAAACCACCAACTTGAATTCTCCCTCCAACATAGTGTTCCTGTCCACCAGACCCAGGACATCAGTTTTTGATGTATTCATAAACGTTGCTGTAAGCTCTGTTATTTGTTAATTGAGAGTACCTGGCTCATTATGAAATAGAAGAATTCATTGATCGAAAGGAGAAGTGACTTATGAGAACAAGAAATGGAACTGGAAGATGTTCTGACCAAGGCTAAGCAGTTCCTTTTCAATTAGATTTCAATGCTATATAACACTGCGTATGTTTAGCAAGAGTTACTGGCTTACTGCCACCAGCTTTGGCCTTTCTGAGTTAAACAAGCTTTAAAATAGCAGAAGCATGATGGCAACTTGCTAATTTTGTCAAATACACTGATCTTACTTTACAACCAGTCATATAAGCAGGAAAACACAGTAATCGGAAAACAGTCAGGAAGATCTGAGGCTGCAGGTTAAATCAGAGCTCAAGAAGAGGCATGCAGCTGACTTTGTAGCCACCTAAAATACAAACTTGGAGCAGAAATGTCCCTGTCCCTGGAAGAGTACTTCAGGAATTTATTTAGTGCTTGATTTGGCAATTTCTACCTCCTCAGGTTGCCTTTACTCAAGTAGATAGGATGAGTTTTATCTGACTTCAAGTTACTGATCGAAAGTGGTGTGAGATGAATTCCTCTTCAGAGGTGCCTGTCTCCTTCTACTGATGATAGAGGAAGCAGATGCAAAGAGGTTAGACCAGGCACTTTAACTTTGAGAGAGTGAAAGTTAAGTGGGATTAACCCCTCTTTCAACTTCTCTCCTCACTCCAAATGGCTAGGTAAGTAAATACACGGTACTCAGGTGGGAAAGGCTGCAGAATTACTTAGAAGGAATATTTTATACTAAAAGACAAAAATTCATGTTTTGACAATTGCATCTGCAATCCTCAGATAAATGATGTCCCAGCCAAAGGCTAGAGGAGGTTGGATGAACATTATGAGCTCAAGGGAGACAAATGTTTTTTCAAAGGTCTTCTGTCTCTGCCTCCCTTTAGATTTTATTCTGAACACTTGTAAGACTTAAGAAACAGCACAAGTCCAGCACAAGAGTGGAATGCTCTTGGCTGTGTCAGCTGCCACACGTTAGTTCTGTCAGACACTACATCCTCCCTTCAGGCTTGACTCCTGCAGTCAGCTCCACCATTGCTCCTCAGCTCTTCATTCAGAGCCCCACCGTAAAGAAACCCACACATCTCTCACAGTACACCTTAATCGTGGCCTGAGGAGCTCCTCCACATGGCAAACCTGCCACTACACCTTGGTTACCTTATTTTTAAAAACTACCTTCTTTTTGAGAAGACTCTGCCTTTGCTGGTGCACTCTACCTAACACTGTGGGAGCTCGTATCAATCTGGCTCATAGAAAAGCAAAAGAACATTACGAAATCCCTGGTCAGGAAGAAAGCTTGTCCCTTTAGAGAGGAAAGGTTCAAGGAACAGACACATTCTCATCACAGTGCTCCTCTACCCTGGGCTTTCATTAAATGAGGCATTCCTTTTGAAGCTTGATGAGCCAGTGGAAAAGCAGTCAAAGTATGGAGGCATGTGCTAGGTGAGCTACCTTGTTGCAAGAGGCATTCATTTAGCTATGATCATTATTCTAAAGCTAAAATCAATTTAAAAGACAAAGATAAATTCAACAAAAAACAATAACAACCCTTGTAAAAGGAAAAGCACTGCTCCTCCCAAACCCTAAGCAACAAGAAAATGAATCAGAAGCCTAACCCAAAAAGGCTGAAAAGTCAGGATGTTCATGAAGACGTCTTCAATGTCTACCCAGAAAATACTCAGAAACTTAAAACACAAGCTCCCAAGCTAGAAAATAAGTGGTCGAAGTCTGATAAGCCAAGTTGCTTAAAATTAGACTATGTAAAGCTTTGAGATGCAAGTCTAGTTGGGAGCGCAAGGCTTTGTTATTATAGGAAACAACAAAGATCTCTACCATCTGCAGTGGTTTTGACCCGTGGATGTTAATGTCTGAATATCTCTGATGAATCATGGGAATCATGGATGGAAGAAGGACTGCAGGAATGTTGCCTCTTTCTTACACAAAAGAATTTGTTATGTGACTAGTGAAAATGGCCTGTGATCTCCCCATTGTGTTAGAAAATCACCCTTGGCTCCTTTTGAAGATGGTGGAAAGAAATACGCATTTCCAGAGTCCAATTCATCTCTTGTACTTTAGACATCTGTGCTAGGAGAGGTATTATTCTCCAAGAATCAAAGAGAAAGTTGAGCAGCACTAGTTTGAGTTTGGAGAGTTAACTTATAGTTATCTAAGTCAGATAAATTGTAGCTTACCAGCAATGTTGATGCAGTCGAAGCTCTTTAAAAATTTGTGGATCTTTGGATTTTCTAAAGTTGACAAATTTCAATGCTGTTGTATTCCACCTTGAATTTATTAATCCATCTTGGAATAACAGCTATCTTAATTTTTTATTTCTTCATTTCACATCAAGGCATCACAGTTTTTTTTCCACAGCAATTGTCAGAACAGTTCCTCTCATCTAAATGCACCTGTAGTTAGTTTTCCCAGTTGGGTCACTTGTGTGCAGCCTTTACCGCAGTCTTGGCCAGTGGCTTTGGGAACCAAATGCATCTTGTTCATTGAGTCATGCATGGACACTGACTGCTGGAGCAGCTTACAGCGTCCAGATTCCAGCAAGATGTTCACAAAGAAATCTGCAAGATCTGTGCTTTATGGAACACAGGGAATGTCCCATCACTGGATCGTTGTCATTATTCCACTAAAACCTCTTTGGAAGATGAGAATAAGCGATGCCGTTTATTCTGCCAGAAAAAGATGTCAGTTTTGTGCAAGAGAGATGGGTACACCAAAAGATTTCCTCTCCAACTGTAAAGTCGCAGACATTGCAGTTCAAGCCTTTGAATTGTTTTTACATGTTGTAGTAAAAATCTGGAAGAGGTGCTGAAGGACCTTACGGTGCCCCTTTGGAGGGGCTTGGCAAGCTGATCTTAGTTGTTTAATGCTGTGCTACCTTATGCTGCAAGCTTATCTGAATTCACAAGCTAAGCAAAATAGACTATGACCAAGTGTGGATAGAAGACCAAGACTGGAAGTGACTCAAGAGTTTCAACAGGTGACATTTCTCTACTGAAACCCTGAGTTGGGGAAGAAGATGAAAACTAGATTGTTTGGAAGTGCTACTGTACAAACAGGGTGTAAACTGGCCATAAAGATTCCAATGAGATGTTTTGCAGAAATAGAAATTGTAATGTCCTCAACTTTACTCATGATGTTGAACACAAGTAGTTCTTTTCCTTCCACACCCATAAACAGTGTAAGAAACAGAAGATCACCTTGACAGGTAAGTAGCCTGTAGGGTACATTTTAAAAATTGATTTTGATCTTCAGACACTGGGAGTCTCATTAGCTGAACAAACAGAGATTGATGCTTGCATTTGAGTTAGCATCTTGGACTTCTTCTGAAGTCAAGACAGACACAGACATTTCTAGGACATGATTCACCTGACAAAGTGCAGGCTGCTGCTTTACAATGACAAGAATTGCATCCCAGAAGTGCATATTCCTTTCTACAGGCTGTGAAAGTGGCCTCCATTCATTAATCTGCTCATGTGGGGCATCTACACTTTAGATGTCTAAAGTCAGGTGAGATGAATCTCACCTTAGACTGCAAAGAAATTGTTCATTTTCACATTGTTTTGTCTCCCAAAGCAGCCAGGATGTTATGGAGCAAACAGAAAACTCAAGGACCAAGAATCATTTACATGGAAGAGCTCCTGTTTCTAGTGGAGACTCAGTCAAAATCTTAAAACTTCAAAGGTTCCTACTGGAGCTCTGTGGGAGACCTTTTCATTTCTTGCTAAAGAGCAAGGGGAAGAAATAAAGTTGCCCTGGGAGAATGACAGAGTACCGCTATCTTGCCTCACATGTGCCCATGTAAGGTATAGAGGGGTGACTAATTGTCATGGTGATGTAGATGAAAGGTACCTTAATAAAGAACAGTAAATAAGCCATGTACTAAAAGCCTATGTTATTGCTGCTAAGACAAATTTTCAAAGAACAAAAATGGCAGGGTATTCTCATAGTGTTCTTAGTGCCTCCGAAAGCAATCAACCTAGGATCCTGCCATGACAACACAGCCTGGACACACCTAGGGCAAGAACATCTGACTGAACCCTGGGCTGCTAAAGCTTGCCAGTTTAAAGTTCTTTTGGAACTCCTCAAGAAGCTAAATAAACTGTGCATGTAGCCATGGAACAGGAAAATATCTAGACTCTAATCATTGCTTAAACAGTTTTTTAGAATGCTTTTTAGAAGAAAGCAGAGAAATTTCTTCTTTTAACTGATACACAAAATGAATCTCAAAGCAAGTAGGCTGGAAATGGCAGCGTTAATGGATGGAACAGCAGAGCTAAAGAATTTTTGACCAAAGACCCAATATCTCATCACAAATGTTGAAGCAACAGTGGGCTCCAAGGAACATCTCCATTGGCAATTTCAGCCAAATGGTTCGACGCAGGGAAACTCATGGCTGAAAGGGTTGTGTCAGAGCAGCGATGTTGTACATCAGCAATGTGGAGGTAACTGCACTGATTTTGTCTGCGTTCATATATACGCCTCACTGATGCCAACCTCTCTTTCCTGCATTGGCTTCAAATTCTCTGTTTTTAAAAATGATGCCATTTTGTATAATTTTTAATACCAGATTCACTTCAGCTGTCTTTTTGCGCAGTGTAAAGCAGGCACTTTTCCTGAGAAAGGAACTGTTCTGCTCCAATGAAGTGTTATGGGTGATCGCTGCTGTTTGAACTGCCTATATTGGGCTGATCTGGATCAAGATTGCTTGTGTGATGAGATGAGAAGAGGCAAATGCATTTGTTTTCTCCAGTAAAAAGTTTCATATTTATAGAAAAAAGAAATAATGCAACAACATCTGATGCACTGAATACAGGACCTGACAGAGCGAGCAAATAGAAGTGATCCAGAGAGTTGTGCAGCCATCTGCTTTACCAGATCTGTGAACTCTTAACCCAATCTCAAGTTACCATGCCGAACACCTCCCCAGGACTCACTTGATGCAAATTCTTTCAGCACTCTTGGCTATGAGCTTTGAGAAAGCCCAAGGCTGAGTTCCTAGTGAGCATTGGGGCTGAGGAAGTATTTTGAGAAGAAGGCAAAGAACGACATTTGAAATCAGTCTTGGACTGGGAGGAAGCAATCATTCCCCCAGCCTGAAAAATAAGGGATTATTCAGTATTCTGAAGCTGCTGAATACTGCAGAAGTATCTTACTTGTTGGAGGGAAATGCACATGAACGTAGCACATTCTACACCATTAAAACTCATGCAGCATTGTGGAGTCTTTTATTTTTTTTAAAAAAAGGCAAGTGTAACAAGGCCATATGCTGTCCTTGAGGCTCTGTTGGCAGCATAACAAAGGGAAGGCATGGAGCAAAAGAATTCTGGGCTCTTCCTGGAACATACTGATCCCCTCAGCTCCCACAGAAAGCAGGGATGGTATTTTTGGACTTAATAAGAAACCTTTGACACCTTGCAAAGTTGAAGTCTCTTGCTTTTGTGTGTGCCCTGGGATAAGAACAGGGTTCAGGCCATAAGGACTAAAAGGGCCACAAAAGTTTGTTAATGCTCGAATGACAATGCTGAGACAAAATCCATTGTAAGACATTTCTAAACACTTCCTAGTCACGTTTTGGTAGCTGGCATAGTCTAAGGTAATACAAGAGGCATGGTTTAAAGGGGGAGGTATTTTAATAATAAAATATGTATTTCTAGTAGAAGATATGATCTCTTCCTCAAATCTTGTCTTTCTTATTAAACAGGGACTTGGTTGCAGGTCTAGTCTAATATAACCTCCTCTTGACTATCACACCATAGCTTGTTATGCCATTTAACCAGCAGCTGACAAGGTTTATGTTGACTATATTTATAATACACAAAACACTGCCAGGGCCCATTCTTTCTCCCTGTGACAGTCTCCCTTAGCCTCCAAGACAGGGTGCCCACAACCAAAGTGCCTGTTGTCTCCAGACCCCCTGCTAAATCCTCAAGTAGGGGATTGTTTGCGTCAATGCTAGCTGTCCCCAGCCAAAACCGTGCCAAGGATCTTGCTTACAATTGAAACACATTGACAACTGAGTGCCAGTGCCTGTAGCCAGGTCCTGCTCTGTTTAATTTATTAGTGTGGATGTAGACAAGAGACCCAACAGGAATGGGATAATAATCTGTGGCTCTTCACAAGTCTAGAGCTTTCACATCTTCAGAACACATCCAAATGTTGTTCAACCCCTCACCCTACACCTCAGTGGTACATAAAAAGCATGCCAGCTTATGAGGTGAGACCATGAGCAGGTCCACTAGAAAGGCAGTTTTGTTGTCTGTCTCAAAGACTGAAATTAGCTGGGCAGTATAACGCTCATCTGGTGCCCAGGCAGATCTGTAAGAAATTCACTGCCAAATGATGTCATCGGTGTTGAGCTAGTGATCCAAAGAGGGACTGGCACCGAGAAGAGATGAATGTCCTCACAGCTATTGCCATTGTCACTTCAGAAAAGTAATTCAAGGTGTGTGTTTGAGACTCATGCCAGCCTCAGAGATGGGACAGGCCCCCCACTGAGTAGGGGAAAGATTATCCTTTCAGCATCTACCAGCCTTACTCCTCCGTCTTGTATATCCAGTCAAGGTTACAGTCAGGCAGGCTGTGGCCTGGATGGCATGACCCCTTTGGTGATTCCAGGCTAATTCTTTTCAGGTTTAAGATGTTCCATCATTTGTTTCAACAACCAACTTTTCCTGACAGTGGAGTGGCCATAACAAATAGAGCTTCACAGTTGCCACCTCAGGCATTATGTCCTTAGCCCCCTTTGCTAAGTGAGCCCGTATTTCAGAGAAAGATTTCAATGGGCTAAAATTGCAGCACTTTTTCTATATATTTTAAAATCTGGTATCTTTTGTAGGCTTTTCTGATAGTGCACTCATCTTCCCTTCAGCATATGAGCCTGGTAATGTCCTGTTGCCCAACCATACAGCTGTTAAGCAAACCAGAAGCCCTCGAACCATGGTTTTTCACTGCCATATTTTGGACACAAGTCTGCTTCTTAACATCATGGACATCTCCTTCACCTGCTGCCAACTATCTTGACTTGACCTGAGCAGTGAGTGAGCCAACTCTAACCCTCTATGGGTCTCTCTGCCTCCAAACCTCAGGAGATAACTGAGATAAAATAAAATAGATTCCCACAGGTGAAATCCTCTGTCAATGCTCTGCTGCCTAAAGGATCTCAGGAGACCCTTGATCCAAATCAGATGAGTCTTGGTTTCTGTAAGGGCTCCACTGCCAGAACCTGCTCTTCCCTTTACCCAAATCTTCTCTTTAGTAAGTGAGACAGCAGAAGACATTCCCAATGCTATTACATCCACTTGTTATAACCCATCTGTCACGCAACAGTCAACATTGGGGCTCAAAGAGCACACCATTCTCACCAATGCATGCTGCTATTCTACGCCAGGATAAACGCTGAGTCAGCTCCGCCGAACCTGGTAAAGCTGCTCCAAGTTTACAGAGTTGTAGTAAGAGGAAAATTTTTCTCATGATACAGCTGCCAAAATAAACGGGACCTTTACAGAAATGAACAGTCTTACCGCCTCGAAAAGAGCAGATAGCACAACAGTGAGCATGAAGCTAGAAGAACCACTCTTTCCTCCACAGAGATATTGCACATGATGGAAGACACACAGAGCTTCTCAGTAGAGCAGAGCTGATGCTACAGCAGGACATAAAACCTCAAAGTCAGCTTTAGCAAATAGTCATGCTATGACCACAGCAGCAAAGCAACAAGAAGATGTGGCAAGAAGATGCTTCCATGACCAAAACCAAAGGCATCCCATTAACTTCGAAGAAACTACTTGTGAGAGTGAGGGAAGAAAATCTAGGCTCCTTTCAGACAAAGAGATGAAGAAAAAGAAATGCTTAAGACTTTCCCATTTCATCAAACAACCCACCATCCCCCCGAACACCTGAGGACACCGTTAATGCTACTTCAGATATTTGCTTAGTCCAGCACTTATACCTAAAGCTGCAGAGTGCAACGAGGATAAACCTGGCCCCTCTTAACATTTATCAGCCTGACCAAATCAGATCCACAAGTGATTTGCATGACCTAGTCCTTCACAAACCACATTCCACTGCAGATGTGATAAAAAACAAGCTGTCTCCTCCATATACTGGATAGACTCTTTGTCACTCAGTTAAAAGGAGACCTTTTTGATTTTACAGTGGGTCTTAAAGAGAATAACTACTAAGTACAAAATTCAACCCTATCTTTAAAGCAAATAAAGAACAAATAAGACCAGGAATTTTGCGTGATTTCTGAGCAGAAATTCAACAGCTGCGTCTCTCCCTTTTGCCTAATGCAAGATGATTAAGGAACAGATATAAAGGATTATATATTTCATGTCATAATTTTGGGATTATAATGTTCAGATAGGCAAAGAATGAAATAACATAATGCCTCAATAAAATTATAAGTTTACCGATAATTGTGCTTTTTGGTATCTCAAAACCCTCAACCTTCATAAAGTCTCATTATTTCAAAATAAACCTTTCAAAAAGCTCAGTAGAATGACAAAATGCTCAAATTCAAACACACACTTTGGAAGCATACTTTTCATATAGATATTTTTCTCATTTGTAGACTTTTTTTTTCAAATCAACTCCAACCTGTAATTCCATCTGCTATACAATTTCATGAACACATCTGTATTTCATTCCATATACACAAAATACTACACCATAAAAATAGAAATAGCTGGGAACAGGCAACAAAAGTAATAAAAACAAACCAAAATCCAAGCCAGATTTCTACAGACACCAGATCAGAATGAGGAAAAAAAACGCTGTTTGTACTGAACAATTGTGCCAATTTTAGAGAAGACGACACAGAAGGGCTCTCATGAAACCAACTCTAAAAATACATTTTGCAGTCCTGACTTGTGCTTTAGGTGAAACCCAATAGCATTTTCTCCACTGAGATTTATTCCTATTTAGGTTTCATTTCCTGCATCTTTTTTTTTTTTGTTTTCCTGATGGAATAGCTGGATTGAAGTTCAGTAGTACTTTTTCTCCTTACTTTAAAAAAATGTCATGCTCCATTTGTATCCAATTCTTTCTGGTCACTACATTTTCTGTTTGCTTTGACAAAGCAGTGGGGGAAAATATTACTCTGGTGGCAAGGAAATGGAGAGGATTCCCTTCATTCTGCTCCCACTAAAGTCAATGCGTGAGATCTGTGGAAATACTTTCTGATCAAGCAAAGAGTCCCAGCATTTGGGGCTCAGTGCTTTTTTCCTAATTCCAGTCTATGAGAGAAGCGTGGGGGTTGAAGAAGGATCACACTAGGCAGATGTGGACTTTGTCCCTTCACATTTTAGGCATCAGGATCAAGCTGTGAGGCTCTCAGAAAGGTTTTACTGGGAATAAACAGATGAGAAGTCCTGTCCACCTCGACAGTCCTCCCCGATGCTGCTCTCCACACTGCAGGACTCAGCCAGCATTTCTGTGCCAGATGTTGGTCATCACAGCGTTGCTGGCGAGTCACTGGGTCTGAGGACATTTCCCACCACAGGAGCATAGAAGAAGTAGGCAAAGTCCTGCTCACTATACCAGGAGCTCCCACCTTCCTCATCCCTTCCATTGACAGGGCACAAGGTACCACGTGGTTCAGAATACTGCACATGACCAAAAATTGAGACAGTTTTTGCTTGCCAGGGTGATATTTGTGCACTGATGATGGGAGCCCTTGAACTTGATTTTAGCCCATAAAATTGGGGTATATCTACTGTGAGCTCATTTTCTCAGCTCCATCCACAGAGATGGGTAGAGACAGACATCCTGAAGGAGATGCATCCCACATGCCTTGGACAAGTGTCTTAGCATGGGTTGAATTGTCCTAGGGAACTTCTTGTCTCTCTCCATTCCCATAGATAGGACCTGGATTACTGACTCTGGGTCAGAGACTGCCATTACACACCCAACTTTTCAACGGCTGGAGTTAATTTCAATGAGTGTTGTCCCCACGCTCAGGGAAGTGGCACATTTCAATTATTTCAAAGAATGAATCCCCTCTTCACCCAAATGGAAACAGATGAACATATGTTTCTTTCATCACTCCTAATGGCACCTCTTTTTTTGCTGCCTCTCCGCCTCCTGCCGCATTCAATGTTAAGATCAGACAAACCAAAATGGGAAGATCAGGACTGCAAATCATTTTCTTTCAGTTTCACTGTTTGATTGCAGTTACAAACAGCTGTATTTGGGGGGAAGAAAAAATAACCCAATTCGTGTTTGACAGTTCTGGTGTCTATCTCACATCACAAAAATGTCACTTAAACAGAAAAGTAACAGAAATAATAACCATTCACTCATGAACACAATATTGATTCTAGTGTACATGAAAATAGGATCCAGACAGGATTTTACAACTAAGAAGGGAACATTACAATAAAGATTATGACCTCTTATGAATATTCGTGTTATAGCTTTGAGCTTTATTGCAAAGCAAAAATATATATTTTTTTATATATATATATATTTTTATCTACATATCACCTCTGACATTGTATACAACACTAAATCACAAGAAATCAAAGAAATCATAGTGAGGTAGATACAAAACAAAGGGATGTTGAAGAATCTAGCTGCTAAATTTGGCTTAACGCAACTGTCATTAACATATGTATATCCAACACAGCAGTGAGCTTTGATTCACAGCTTAATCAATGGATCCTACTAACATTGATATTGATATTGATATTAGAGCCCATTTAGAAATAATGTCATTTGGAAAGGGGGAGGGGAAGGTAAATCAGAAGCGTCTCCTACAGACTAGTCATCTCCAAGGGAAAATTTTCCATTGATTTTTCATGACAGCTCTGAGAAATAGCCTGTGTTCTAGGGGTACTAGTAGTGCATGAGGACAAAGAAAGAGGGAGGACTCTATGGTAGGGGAATCTACTGGGGTTGAATGTAAGTGAAAGAAAAAGAAACCATTTCCCCTCCCTTTTTGATGGACAAGGGGAAGCAGCACACCCTGGGAACGCTTGAGGCTACATTCGCCAGTGCATGCTGGTGAATATTGGCTTGGACTTGTTGACAATGGCCTGTGAAACAAGGCTTCAGTAGAAGGGTAGCCCCTTGATGGATGCTATTGATCTCTTCAGGCAACAGCACGTACGTGGCAAGAAAGACGGTACCACTGAACTGACCGGGCGTTGGTGTGACCGGTGTTGGTACCTGGTGGGATCTGGCTGCTTGGTCTGCACTCCCACTAGGAGACTTGTTAAGGCACCTGGATGACTAGGGCTCTTCGGTTAATTCTCATCACAGTAGCCTGGGAGGAATTTGGAATAGCTTTGGATTTTCTGGCTTTTTAGTTTAATCTGTCAATCCAAGACAGATGTGTCTTGTGTACCTCGTGCTTCCACAGAAGAAAAGACATGAAGATGAGAGGCAGTGGGTTTAACTATAGCAAGGGGGAACCAGGTTGGATACAGAAAAACCTTTCCAGCAAGGTTGAGCATAGCGATGGTTGGTAAAAGCTCTTCTTTGGGCCCTTGGACCATTCTCATCCATGAGGTGGCATGTGTAAGGAAGAAAGGGCATGACACCCTCCTAGCCCCGGATGCAGGAGTCACATATTATCAGGGATATAAGAGGCTCTCAGGTGCTTGACATGAAAGACAGACAAAAACAAGTTTGAAGCTCTGGATGAGTCAGCCCCTTTGCTGCTGCTTCTCAAACATCTGCTCATCTTCTTGCAAAAGTAGGAAGTGGTGCCCTAGAAGGAGTATGATTCCCCAGCTTTTCTGCAAACAGTGGCAATCTGAGCTTTATTCTCATGTCATTTACAATGCCATGGCTGAATTAAAGAAAATGAGGAGAACTGACCAGAACATATTGCTAATGAGCAGGAGAAGAAGCCAATGTGATTGTTACGAGCTCGCTGAGTGAATATACTAAACAAGCCATTGTTGTAGCCCAGATATTACTTTTTGCTTTTCACCCTGCAAAAGGATAACCTTATCCTTTAGGAAAACACACGGAAGGTTACTGCTTGTGCATTAATTTTCAAGTGTTTTTTTGTGAACCCCTAGAGTGGCCGGAGGACTCTCACAGAAAGTTTATGTCGCTTAAGAAAATAAAATTCCCTCCTCTCTTGAGTGGGTCCCACTCTGCACTGCAGGCTGATACCCTTCAGTCCTGGGAGGGGACTGCTTGGCGTGGATGTGCCACTTTGACAGGGGCTGCTGAGCAAGCATGGAGCTATGCTGAAGGAGGTATATTTGAATGTTCGTTGACAGAGCGGAAAGAGGACAAGTCTCACGGTAAGCCGTGGTGGGAAATGGTTTGCAATGGGATTCAACTCATCTAAATGTAGCCAGATAAAGGGCACACAACAGATCTAAACTGGAAACCAGCTGGGGTGAATCCCCATCTGCAGGTATCTTGCTAGCTCTCTTGACTATGGAAGAGACCTTTATAACTCACTGGATAACCAGCTTTTCTGGCTAAGTTAGAGGATTGGATCCCATGCTCATAGAGCCAGCGGACAAAGTACTTTGGACAAACATCCCCAGGCAGGTGAGTGTGTGTGTTTGTCAAGAAATATGCTCTCTCTTAGGGTCTGAAAGCTGCAAGTGGCTTTATATTGTCCACAAAGTGAATCTCTGCTGCTGTTAGCCAAACACGCTTTTAAAGATTTTTTTTTATGTCACAAAAAAAGGTCATTTTGAACAGAGATCTGCTTTTATTTTAACTCTGTTGGGTGCATTGCTTTGCTTTTTAGAGGAAAAATATGTTGCCAAGCAACTTCCATGTATTTCTTTCCCTTAATAGATTTTCTTGGTGAGAAATGGAAGGAAGAAGCCTTTGCAATTTACTCCTTTAAGCAACTGAAATGTATGAACTTTAAAGATTTTAGCCGCAAGATTACGGATTGAGTCAAGCTTGCCCACTAGGTTCCTCCATTTGCTGAACCTAGCAATTAGAAAAGTATCTTCATTTTTTTCCTTAAGGTTTTAGTAGAAACTGCTAGCTGGGGCAGAGGATGACTCCACTTGGCCTCCTTAGGTGGGCACCTCTCAGCACTACTTTTTCAGGGAAGGAAATGAGGTGTTCTGCCTTAAAGTGAGCCGGGGAGGGGGGGTGGGTGGGTGTAGGAGGGGAATACTGTCTTCGATTTGTGCGTGAGATTAACCATTAACACAGCTGACAGATGCCAGCATCTTAATGGCAAGTCCAAGGGACAACTATAGCTCCTTGCAAACCTTAGCCACAACCAGAGCCTAAAGCCTGTCAGTGCAGGTAGGTGGAAGAGCCCACGTTTGGCAGGAAGAGCAGATAAGTAGACACTTGAGGCAATACAGCTGCGTTTTACATATTATACTATTACATAGACAATGTGTAACATGTAAGGCTGGGTGAGGTGACCTGCAATAAATTATTTAGGTATGAATGCTGCTTTCTAGAGAACTGAGTTACCTGGAGCATTCACAGGAGGTTTCTGAGCCCACCTGGATTTACAGATCAGCCAACTGACTGCCAACAACTGCAGCCATGAGGTTGTACAAGATGGGAATACTGCCCCCAGCTTTTCCACTACAGTTCTTTTCAGATAAATGTGGCTTTAACTTCAGGAGGAAGGCTGACATGAAGTTCTTGTTCAGGACTCAAGCACAAAAGACTGGCTGAAAGAAGCACCCATGCTGCCACAGACTGAGGTGGACATTTGTGTTTCCACTGACACATGGAAGAGGTGCCACAAATCCATTCCCCTTATCCTTCCCACTTCTACTGGCTCCAGCAAGAGCCCTTTCTCTATCCACAGCTGTGTATGATACCCAGTCCAGCTGTCCCTTGGTCACTTGGAAGAGCTTCACTAGATCAGGTGTCCAGTGAGTCAGAAATGGGGTTTCATCTGCTGTACCCCAAGAAACTGAAGGTCATAGAATCGCAAAATATCTCAAGTTGGAAGGGACTCATAAGGATCAAGACCATCAGCTCTGCATGTAGTAGGTAGGGGAAGAGTGGACTAATGGTAGTAACCTAGGGTTTTGCCCTTTGCCAAGTTGTTTTGATACCTGGAAGTACCATGGCTGAGGAGAGTCCAATAAAAGGATTTGAGGAGTGTTAGCATGGTGGGCCATGGCTCTCAAGGATGGGGAAGCCTTGAGTGGAAGGAGGGAGAAGCACAACGACGCTCATTTAAAACGCAACGATGAGGGGATGAAGTTCAAAGCATGGCCCAACAAGGCAGCAGTGGGCTTCCTGAACATAAGAGAGATGGAGGACAAGGGGTTGATGAAGATCTAACTGTAAACTGGCCCAAATCACCTCCCACTGGTACTGAGGGGGACCCTGCGGTATTTGCAGAGAGGGACCATGAGTGCAAAGTGCTTAAAGGCTTCATAAGCATTAGCAACCCCAGTTTGACAGACACAGAGAAGTGGGAGCGATGCGCTCTAAGTTGGTGAGTCAGTGGTGGGCAGGGGGACATGGCAGCCACATCTCGTGGTCTCGGGGTTTCCTGAGCTCATCACTGGATGACCCTGTTTCCTCACCAATGCTCTCTCCTCGGCACCCCCTGGTAAACTGGGGTGGGGAAAGAAAGGTTGTAAAGGCTAATTCTCCCCAGGAATATGCACTGTGAATAACAGGGGAGGACACTTCTCTACCTTTTGGGTAAGGACAGGGAAGAAGTTTACCCAGTAGAGCCAGGCTATTTATTGTAGCTTGAAAACCTTAAAGAAATACGAAACCCTCCACTTTTATGGTAGAGACGGGCATGATCACGTGTTTGGATGTGTGTATATAATATACACACCCTGACATGGACATACGTATTATATATTTCTATAATATATAATATAGTATATAATACACACACACACACACACACTTGAGAGATACTCAAACATCGTAACTCCTCTTAATCAAAACTCTCTTCTTTGAAGGTCAGATAACACTCACTACATTTTCTATATAGACAACTTTGTACATACAAGTCGTAAAGTGCGTTAAAAAGCGCGTAAAATTTTCTATGTAGAAAACTATATACATATAGCACACACATGTCCTAAAACACTTGAAGTTAAGCCAAATTTCACCTTCATCTTCACATCCCCAAAACCTACAATACAAAACCAGAATTCAAAAAGAAAAGAAGTACATAAGGAAACAAATTACAAAACAAAACCCTAAAAGCCAAGAGAGAGAAAAATGAATCGAGAAACAAAACCAAACTCAAAAACAGTCAACAGAAGCCTGGCACATGTAGAAAACATTGATTCACTTAGAGAACATGAAGAGGGTCATGTCTGAACCTCCCTTTTCTTAAAAACAAAACCAAACCAAACCCCTTTTGTTTGTCTGTTTGTTAGCTCTTATCATTTGAGAAAAGTCACAGTAGCACTCTCACCTTGAACCAGAGTTTGGAACTTTTTGTGTTTCTTTGTACAAAAGAAAAAACGGTTTAGGTTATGGAAAATAGTTGCGAAATTTGAGGTTGGAGAGAGGAGATAGAGAGAGAAACTGGAAGATTGCATAGTTGTGAACAGTGGCTTCTCATCAAGGTGAAAAAGTGCATCATCTGATAAAATAGCATTTGATTATTATTTTTGTTCGGTTCCATATCTTTTTTTTTCCTCAGTCAACTGTACATGTCACACATGAAAAGGTATATACAGCACACACACATGCTAACTTTAAACGTCTGACACTGAAACAGCCATTCTTTAAATGTTCCATCAGAGTTTTTTCCATGCAAATTTGTATTCTCTGTAAATACATTTTTTGCTACATCCTAAGACCACAAACTTGTCTAAGCCCATCTCATGTAATTTTGATCATTAGCAACACAAAAAGGGGAAAAGCACCAGAATGGCTCGGTTTGATCACCAAACCTCTGCTTTGACTTCTTTCTTTTTTAATTTTCATTCCTTCAATCACTGCTGGTTGTTTGTTTTTTTCTTTTTTTTTTTTGTTGTTGTCATTTGTTTGCTTTAATTTTCCAGAGATGGGAAAAAAAAACAATTGACTTTTTTTCGAAGCGTTCTTGAGGTAAGAGTTATGCTCAGCACCTGGGGCAGGCAACAAAGATTTCAAAAGCATTTGAGAAATGAAGTGTGAGTCCAAACACTGTCACCAATGTCATAAACTAACAACAAAACCAAACCAAACAAATTGAGATGAATATTCCAGGTTTCTGTGCTAGCTAAACCTCCCACCCTCTTTCCATTCCTTTCTCCTTTCCCCCAAAATCACAAACAGAATTAGAAGGAAACAAAAGCAGCTTGGCACATTCTCTCTTACACCAGCCAAATGAAAAGACAGGTGTTGTGCATTAACAAGAATACTTCAAATGCTTTTTGTGCTTGCTGCCTGCCTCAAGTGCATTTTAATATACGTCTGATCATTTACATTTATATAGGAAAGTTGTATTTGTTACACTTTATACAGGATCACTTCATTTTTGTCCTTTTTTAACCTTTTCACTTTTTTTTGTTTTTTTGGATAAAGAGTTGGTTATGACAATCTACAGTAAGGCTGCACAGGAAGAATTCTGTGTATTTTTTTTTTTCTGTAAGAACCAAAGTATATAAAATGAGGTTTGATTCTAGCACCTTTTACAGTATTATTGGTGTTGTTCCCTTTAGTAGAAAATACCTTCACTCAACATCTGTTCCATCATCTATCTATAGTTTCAGCAATACTTCAAAGGTAACAATAAGGTGACGATTGACCCAACCCAGCAGTCCCTTGACAAAAAAGAAGTCCCCTCTCTGAAGTCAGGCAGAACTACTCGCGTGAGCAAAGCAAACCGCCTTCGCCAGCTTCCCTCCTCCCCGCCAGCGAGGGCTGTGGTGCTCGGCTCGCTCAAAGCAGCGCTGGAAACCGAGCATTCAAAGAGAAAAAAGAAAACAAACCACCAAGTTGCTGTCTCGCTGGGGAAGCTGAGATGGAGAGGCTCGCCAGCAGATGGTTTTGCTACCGGGGAATACGCCACTTCCCACTGGGTTGCATCGCCTTGGTGCAAAGAAAAGGCAGGGATCCTGCCCTTGGATGCCGCCTCGCTGGCCCCATCGTCCTCCTTTTGCGGCAAGGGGAGGACTCCCCACGCCGCGGCGGGAGGAAGATGTCGCCTTGCGGCATACGCTGGCGATGGGGAGAGCTGTTTGGAGAAATTGCTACAGTGCGAAACAGCAGCTTTCACGGAGTGCGCTTCACGGGGGCGGGGAGGAGAGAAGGGAGCCAGAAAACGAACGCGGGAAAGAGAAGCTCCTTGCCAAGGTTGTAATGCATTACAGGACGTTCAGCTGTTGGTTTCACTCGAGCAATGTATGATCCTGCAGAGGAATGGTCCATTCCCCATACAGTGGCATCAGAACCTCAATTATATATATATAATTATAACTATAGCAATATATCTATCTGTATTTATATATGTATACATTAAAGTCTGTTACTGCACTGGCACATAATACAGAGGAAAAGTACTGGCGTTGTTGTTGATGCAAGTGGTTGCCTTGACTGAAGTCCTGTGAAGGGTAAGCACCACAAGAAAAGGCACCACAAGGTTTTGAGAATCAAAATGTTGCTGCCCTAACATTAGCTGTCATCAACAAACAGAAAGCGCTTTTTGGACTTAATGAGGGTAGATGGGGCCAGGCCAAATTCTGGACTTGCTGGCGGCAGAAGAACCAGGGCATCCCCAGAAAAAACAGTGGGCTTCATGAAGAATGGCTGGTGCCTTGGTGAAATCTAGACCAGGATTTGGTCTTTTAAGGGGCACGTTGATTTTGCGAGCTCTTATCTAGCACTTGGGACGCTTTTTAACAGCCTTTGTAAACTAAAATGACCACATCTTGCATATTCAACATGCACTGGTGTAAGGAAAGCAGAACTGAACTTTGAGCGCTCAAAGCATAATCTAACCTAAACAGGGCACAACCTGATGTGGACTGCCTCCGGGGATGTGGTGGATGCCTTCAGCTTCCACTAAACCAGGGGAAGTCGAAGGCGCTCGGTGAGTCTGACCTCATCCCTCTGCAAGGCCCTGCCTTGAATATCTCCAATCTGTCACTCCCCGCAAGCCCAGGGAAGAAGTTGTCCTGGGCACAGACAATGATCTTGAGCGATTTACAGAAGTCCTGCTGGACTGAGACAGAGATCAAAATCTGCGTATCTGATTTTCCAAGGTCTTAGTCCATGCTTCTCATTCACTCCTTACTCAGTCAAAACCTCCATTGCACTAAATTTTTGGGTTGGGCCTTGCTCTGTTTCTTTTGCTCATAAGTTCTCACCCAAGCACACAAATGCATGCACACCTTGCCCTCTGAGACAAAAAAATTAGAGGAAGAGCTGGGGAATAAGACAGAGTAGATACTTCAAGCCCTCCTGTGAAACGAGAAGTCACTACAGACGCTGTCTATAAATAACGGGCTTCCCATGCGTAAGGTAATTGCTTGGTGATTGAAAAAGAAGAAGAAGAGACTCTCAGGCACTCTATGCCAAGTTAATAGCACCAGTTATGCATCGTGTTGACACCTGTCACCCCATCCCATCTAAACCACAGTAGCTTTTCAGACAGTTGCTGACAAGCAGCCTGCCCCTGCTCTCGGCAGCGTTGCACCAAATCAGGGGTATCCCCACCGAGATCAGCAGAAACGCTCTCGCTGGACATGAGAGGAGGGTCGGGTCTGCCCTCGGCCACTTCTCATGGCCAGCTCGGAGCAGTGGTTGTTGGCAGTCCTTGCATCTCCCGAGCACCACGAGTGCAGCTTGCTGGCGGAAATGCCACTGTGGGGGAGAAAAGGAGTTGCCTGTGTCAGGATTTGAAGTATCAGATCTACTTTAAGGGGTGTAATTTGGATCCCACTCTCTCTAGACCCCAGTAAGGATGGCTCAGATGCAGAAGTGACCTAGGAAGGAGCCAACCTCTCCCACTCTAACTGGCGGATCCTTGATCCTAGCTTGGATGGACAGGCTTCTTCACCTGCAAGCCACACTGGGTCGGAAGGGCACTAGAAGGACCACTTCAGATGAATGACCTGGGTCCAGAATGGGCTGAGTTTGGTTAATAAGGCAAGATTCAAGGCATGGGCATGATTAAGTTTCAAGCTTAGTTAACAAAAAGTGTACTTCTTGCTAGGAAAGCTTAGAACATTATTTCTGTCCAGTGTGCCTGACTGAGAGGGTCTGGGGTGAGCAAACCCCTTTTTTGAGATTTCCAATCAGACAGGATTTAGGGTGGGAGAACAAGACACAGGGATGCCTGTGGCATGAGCGCTTGGGAATGTACCTGATGACCCACGTGCTCTTTCCATCTCTGCTTCCTGCAGTTCTGTGACCCAATGGGACTGTGCTAAATCCTTGGCTTCTCAGTTGACTTCCCTGAATGCTTTCCAAAGGGAGAGTGGAGCATTTCAGAGGATGGAGAAAAGCACTCCCCAAAAGCTTGGCGTGGCATCTTGTGTGGGTTGTGTTAGTCCTCCTTGAGAACTCCAAATTCAGATCAGCCTGCTTGTCTGTCTCTGCTGGGCTGCATGGAGACAGGGGAGAGGTGACATGATGCATTGCTTTGTCCTGCTCTGCTCATGTCTCTCTGTGTTTTGGTAAAGTGCTTAGCACAAGGGGATCCTAAGCCTGGCTGCAGTCCCAGTGTGCCTACTGCAAAGCAAACGGACAATATTCAGTGGGTGCAGTTTATTGCATTCAAAACCATTAGAAAAACCGAGGTGTCCTCTTCAAGAGCTTCTTTTTACCATTTTGTAGTGACTGGGGAATTTGTTCTCCCTGAATAAGGTTTGTCTGAGGAATCAAGTGCAAGAGTATTTTCCAGGTTTTGAATATTAATGAGTTCCAGCAGTGATCAGTCAAATTTCAATGTTTATGGGAAAAGTGGCACTTCTGAAATATAAGTATTTGAATTGTGCTATTCTCTATGGCTGTGCCATTTTTCCAGTACTATCAAAATTCACTAATCAAAAATGCTCCTGGGATGAAAGCTAACCCTGGAAGTGTTCAAGGCCAGGTTGGATGGAGCTCTGAGCAGCCTGGTCTGGTGGAAGATGTCCCTGCTCATGGCAGAGGGATTGGAACCAGATGGTCTTTAAGGTCCCTTCCAACCCAAACCATTCTATGATTCTATGATTCTAAGATACCGGGAAGTTTCAGAATTCCTTTCAATCAGAAGGTGCTCAAGAGCTTTGCAAGAAGTACGTAACTAGTCTGTCCTCCCAGCACAAGGATCTTTAAACCCACGTTGCAACACCTGGGGCAAGTATGGCAGGGCTGGAGGTGGGATTGGTGATGGAAGCCAGGCAGCAGCCTGACCATTCCCATATCACATGCCCTGGAGTACAGGCCAACAGTACGAGGGAACATACTACATCTGCCAGCAGAGACAACCCTAAAATCCCTTTGGCTTTCCCAACCAACCGCCCAAGGCAGAGATGGAGAGAGAACGTGTATCTTCAGGCACCATGATTTTATGTTCTGTATATAACAGTGCATTCAAAAATAAACACACCAAAGGAAGGATATTTCCTTGCAATCAAAAAGTCATTGAAAGCCTCCAAAATATATAGCCTTTCTGTGAAACTCTTGATTTTAGGGGAACAGCTCTGTGAAGGGGCATGCTATGTCAGGTTCCCGAGCACATCACCATAAGTCTGGGATAGGGAACACACCAGAGACCACTCAAGGGCCTCGCTCCAGCTATTGTCTCATACTAGTTTCACATTGAGTAATCACACTGGCTTCAGTGGAATGGTCTGAATTTGGTCTGATGATATCAGTGGAAGTCACCAGACCTAGATGCGAAACAGTCCTTTCCTGAGTAATTTAAACACTTTTGAAACTACTTCCCATTCCTCATCGGAACAGAAGGCTGGAATGGTAGAACAGTTTGCAGAGTAGAAACATTACCCAAAACCATTGTTCTATTCTCATAAGAAAGTGTTTTCCACAAACAAAAGAGTTTTAGATCCTTTTTGGGAGGGGACACGTTTTGTAGCTAATGGCAAACGTTGATGTTAAACCTAAAATCTCTTCTCTCTCACTTCCCTACATAGAGAACATGGGGGCCAAGGGGTTTGGCTGTGATGCCTGTCTAGACACTTTTTTAGAAAATACACTTCACAGCTCTCCTCCAAATGGCTGCAATTACATCCAATTTAAGGCATGTTTAATTGCTCGAGTGCTACTAAGAGGCCTATGGATAGTGCGAACCAGTCCACTTCTACTACTTATCTGTCGCAAATTTGTTGACTGATACCCAGTCTTCAGTAATTGTTGAAAAAAAACCCAGATTATATGGGAATGGTGTGAAACTGTATTAATTTGAGGGGGTCACCTGGGGTACACTTGATGTATAATTTCTCTTGCAGCAGTGTCAGCTCAGAACAAGTCCATTGAAGTCAAGGGGCTTCAACTTCAGGCTACTTTGTGCGGGTGCATGTCCCTGTGTGTACTCATATGGCCTCAGAAACTGAAATAAAATCCTAAAGCGAACAGATTGCAGGTGTAATCATCTGGCATTTGTCCTGGATCTTCGCTACTTGGGAAGGAACAGTGTTTGCTTTTAAGGTGGAGCAAACAGGAGGAAAGATGGGGGTGGGCATGCAGGTGGTATTCAGCTTCGTCTGAGGGAGGGAGGCTCCGGCACTGGCAGCGAGTTTTACTGGCATATACAGCTAGAAAGGAAAATATGAGCTGCTTGTCCTCGTGACTGATGAGCGGGAATGACATCTGGAGAGAAAACAATAATCATTCCCTTTGAGTGGCATTTGGCATTTGAGTTCTAAGGGCCTGAAATCAGATTTGGGGGATTTAATCCCTGCAAAGGAGGGCCCAGTTTGCTGCGTGTATTAACAGGGCTGTTCTCCTTGCAATGGCGATACTGGTGGCAGGGTGAACCAGCTCTTCCAGCAGGGCCAGTAATGCCCAGTTTGGGCTCTCCTGGAACCATCAGAAATGACTATTTTTAGCATAGGGAGTGAAAGGAGGCACCTGGACGTCAATGGAGCTATACTGATTTATACTGACACTGCGTTTGGCCCTTATTTTCGGTCTGATTTTGGCTTCCAAATTTCTTAAGAGGTGGAAGATCAGGTGGTACAGCATTTCTTCAGAAGGACCTTAAGCTTCTGATGGTCTTCTGTCCCTGTTTTTACCTAAAAAAACCCCCATCCAAACATACAAGGAATATTTACTTCAACCCTGCTTGCAAATCCCAAATTGCTAGCACCTTGCACCAAAAACTACCTTCCTCATCTCAAAAAGCCCTTTGGAATTCACAACATGTTCATATATATTAAAGTATATACACTGTTGCAGTAACATGGCATGTATGCTTTTCTATATTTTCACAGGACTGTGTATATAGATACAGACATACATGTGGATTAGTCCCTTTAATCCTGAAAATTTATAGCCGACCACTTCACCTCATGCCCAATATACGGTAGGAGGAGTTCTCTCTCTCCTCCCACTTTTTTACCTTTTCAGTTAATGTAGCCATTGCTGCTGAAGAGGGTCAAAGCAAAACAACTGGTTGCAAGCACAGCCAGGTGTATTTACTGTTGAACCATACATTTTCAGGAAAATTAAAGGGTGATTTATTGATAAGGTGAGCTTTTTGTCTTTTTTTTTTTTTTGTAATATGTATATATAATGCCCTCAATACCTTATAGGCTATATCCTATTTACTTCCACAAGGTGAGTGACAACTACCTTTGAAAGCAGTCTGCATTTACATCTTTTTTTTTAACTCTGCTAGATACACATGAGACTTTAATTGCTCTCAGAACTGCACTTGCCCTCTCACCACTCTCAGTCCACTCCTGTTCAAGACACAGATGTGTGGTTCTTCTTAGGACAAAGACGGAAAGTCGATATGTTGGCCAGCATTTGGTTGGGTTGAACAAAGCAGTTAGCATAGCACCGAAGGAGTTACATTGCTGTTTTTTCACCAGCTTCAATATTTTTTGGAACAGTAGCAGTAAAAAGAACCCAGAAACACTGAGCTGAGTGCTTAAAACAGGGCAAATAAACAGCTGGGGAGAAGAACGGGGAAGGAGCAGACCTAAAGCTGATGCAGATGAGCAGTGACCCATCTGCAAGAGTTGGGCTTCTGAATTTGCTCTGCCCCAGAGGGAAGATATGCAGCTGTCTGGTTAGTCATGTGGAAGAGCCTGGCCCATGTAGCCAGAAGATTTTGAACTACCTCCCTGTGGTGGATACATGAAAGGGACAGGGAAGGTAAGTGACAGATCAAGACGGAGCTGGAGAGGAGGGTTTCCTAGCTTCGTTCTTGCTTCATGCAAGGCAAGTCTTGGGTTAGAGAAGACAACGGCTGCCTGAAACACCACCCAATTATGCAGAACAGGCCCAGATTTCACAGTCCTTACTCAGGATAGAAAATGAGACCCAACAGCAAAATCCAGGAGTTTTGCCTGAGTAAGGAGTGCAGGAGTAGACTTCAAAAAGGTTTTCTAAAAGGTAGCAGGGAGTCTTGCCCCGCATTGCATTTCCAAAAGAGACATTATATAATGGTCAGGACACTTAGACAATAAAAACACTTGGCTCAAAACCAGAAAGAAACCCCAGGCTTTCTGTCACGTGCTTTTTTTTCCCCTTCCAAATTATCTGACCAGTCGCAATATTTGGAGCAATGAACTGAATCCCTTCCCTCGTTCTAAAGAAAGCTATCCTGGGTTTCACCCAAGTGTCTTGGGATTCAGCCAGGGATGAATCCACCTCGATGGACACATAACTGACTCGCTGATGGCAAGGAAAGTTTTGCCCATGGAAGGATGGTGAAGGCAGGCCTGGTCTAGTCTCTCTGGATGTGGCACAGATTTTTCTCCAGCAAAGCAAAGTACTTCAAGAAGAGTCACACATGAGCAGCATCGAGTCTAGTTTAACCTTTCACAGCCCACCTTCGCCCTTCGCGTAAGGAAATAGTTCAAAAAAAGCGCTACTGTACAACCAGGTAAACTGCAGTTGTTGTGCTGTCTTAGGCAGTCAAGAAACTTAAAAGGCAAAAACAAAAAGAAGAACGATTTTTCACATGTTTATCGGTTGAGACTCTAGTTTTCTCATGCCTACAAGAGTCCTCAGCAAATAGCATACAGCCTCCCAATAAGGTCCAGGCTATTCCAAAACAGCGTGAGCAAATTTTTCACTGTATTCAGATGGAAGCCGATGACTGAAAGATTAGTGCACATTAACTGTGGCTGATGAGAGCAACTTTTAAAGAAATTCAAGTATTCATCAGTAATCTGTTCGGTTCAGAAATACTTTTGTGATCTTTAGTTTCAAGTTTCCAGAAACAGAAAGGAAAAGGGAAAGGTCACCTGTTGTGTAAGAAAATCATATTGCAAACAGTGCTATTACATTTGACCAGGAAAGCAAGGCTGCTCGGTTGGCGCACAACAATTTTCTCCGCTCCTTGCTTTTGGGGAGAGAAAGGACTTAAGATCAGCTTTCTCCACATGTGCACGCACCAGCAGGTTTTCCTTGTGCGTGTTGTAACAAACCCCTTTTCTGCTCATTCCTGATAACAGCACAAACCCAGCAAGAATGAAATTTTCACGGCGCGCTTCCAGCACCTCTTACACGCATTTACTTAAGCCTCACAACACCCCTGTGAGGTAGGTAAATATTATTATACCCATGTACAGATGGGTAAACTGTAGGCACAGAAAGGTTAAATCACTTGCCCAAGGTTACACAGCAATTTCGTGGCAGAGCTGGGATCGAAACCCAGGAGTACCGTCACCCAGAAATCTGCAATGAGTTTTAGACCGCGGCCACTTCCTAAGCTCACTGAAAAGACCGTCCGACAAACACAGCATTGCACAAACCCAGAGAACTCCGCGTGTTACAAAGTGCCTGGTTTTCAAACAGTTGCCTCGCTGCATGTATCCCAAAGGTGTGTGTGTAGGGGGGAGTCAAGTTTATGCTCTCAAATAATTTTTGTCGGCTTGCAATGCTTTGTTTTGTTGTGTGTTTTGTTTTGTTTTGTTTTTTAGATTTTTAATACGCAACAGGAAATGATAGTCCACATTATTTTCTCAACAACATCACTTTCCAATTGGGTTCTAGGTACGTCTGAATATACATTAAGGTCCAGATGGTTTATGCAGATTTATTTTAGTTGCCACCAGTTGCCTCCCTCCTCATCAGTGAAGAGCCAATGGAACACATGCAGCTCTCTGTCATCTCACTTTCTCATTTTTCTCATTATCCTACTGTCTGAGATTCAAGCAAGGAACAAGGGCTGAACACAGGCAATATCTAGCACGGTAGGAAGGCTCCTACCTTTCTCCACATCACACCTCAACAGAAAAGAGTCTCACCACACCATTATTCCGAAGTTCAAACACAACAGAACAGAATAACGAAGCGATTCTGAATGCGCTCATGGAGAAATAAGTGGATTGCAACAATCTCTAGCAGTACCCAAAGGTGTGGAAAAGCATTCTGCACACAGTGAAAGGTTTGCCCACGTCTATTTGGGATAGCCTCAAATCTTCTCCTTCAAACCAGGCTGAGATTCTCTGCACCAGAATACACCTGAGCTCCAAGGAAAAATGAAAACAGCAATCATAGCCCTGGGAAACTACCATCCCCAAAGCCCCAGGGCTTTAGACAGCTGCCAAAATAACAACATGCAAGCTTCAGCAAGCAAAGGGTACACAACGGAGTTCACATCATCCCTACCATCTAACATCAACTATCTCGGCTTTTATGGGGATTGGCATAGACCCTATTTTGTTGTGGTTATTTGGGCTTTTGTTTTCTGTTTTTTTTTTTTTTGCATGACCATATTCGATCTGGATGGAATCCAGAGAAACGCTAACCCCGTAAAAGAAAAAATGATCCTAGAAAAGCCTGTCTCCACAATTTTCCGCTGACTCCGGTTTGTCTCTTGCCCAAGCTGCCCAGTAAGCAGGCACTAAAAGGTTTTGCAAATGCACAGTAGTAAGTTTTCCTTTTCAAAGCACCTCTGAGCTTCAATGAAATCATGCTGGATGGACCTCAGACCGCATTTTCTTCAGGAGGTTTAGTCATGCCGCAGGTACGTGGGTGACAGGTGTGTCATGCGTTTCTGTGTAGGGACGAGGAGCAGGGATAAATTGTGAAGTGAATCTTGTGTGCACAAAAACGTATCTGAAAACTGAGGGGTGATTGCTCCCTGAAAGTCAACAGCAATGCTCCCCTTGTGAGTGGCATCAGCCAGGTTTTAGCAGACCACTGACCAAAGCTTGAAATTAATTTTGTCCTGTTTCATCTAGTCAGCTACAAATAAAAATACATGCAAAAGACTGCTGACTTTTGGCAGGTGCGGAGAAGGACAGGGTGAAGCAGACAATCAGCTCCAATCCAAAATATAGATATTTACACTTGAAATTGGTGGCTCGCTTGCACTTGCCACTGGTAATTTTGCAACACTGGCTCATCTTCTGCAGTTCAGGTTGGATAAGCTGTGGATGAAAAATGACTTATGTGGGTGGCAAAGCGTGACAAGGGCATGGACGGGGACCTGGTAATTCCTGTATTTCCATTGTTGATTTGGTCTGGTCTGAATCATTGCCGTCTCTAAATTAGCTGCCTACAGATGTATAACGCTATCACACTAAGCATGCCAGCCATCTGACATGGATGGAGGGATGGAGAGATGAGTTGACATCAGCATGATAAAAGTGATGCTGTTTGCAAAATAACCTCAGCAAAAAGAACAAGGTGAACTGAAAAATACCTTGTCCATTGAATCGGGCAGAAAGTAGAAAAATGCCAGATTGAAGCTGATGTACTCCACCAAGTCCTGAATCCTGGTTCGTGGCATATAGCTACATCTTTATTAGTAAATTCAGCACTGCCAGGATCCATTCTGGTCACAAAGCCAACTGACAAGTGCTGGCCACATCCACATGACCAAACTCTTTCACCCCTGATACAGAGTACCTGCACCCAAACTGCTGACTGGGGATGGTCTCTGGCCAGCGTCGATGCCTGTGCAAGCTCTTCCTGAGCCCAGGGCTCGTTGGAGTGGTTCAAAACCATGCCAGGGAAGGCTTGAACAATATAACAGCAGGGGTGGTGGAGCCCTCGTGCCCCGGCTTTGCCCTGGCATGGCATAGTTGGCTGGTTTAGATGATCCCAGGGTGAATCCAGCAGCACAGATCTGCCAGAGAGATTGACCACTGATCCTGTGAAGTGAATAAACATGGATTCAACCTTCTCCACGACAGTTTGAAAACCCTCTCATGCAGTGTCTTCTGGCAAGAAGGTGGGACATGGTATAACTAAGCTACAAGGGAGAAGGTGAGGAGTTAAAAACCAAGCGAAACCAAAACAAGTCACTGAACATCCTCCTGCCAAAGTGCACACCAAAAGTCAAAGAAACTCTGGGCAAAAAAAACAGGAGCCGAGGACTAGACTCTTAGCACTGGGATTAGTACCAATAAAGAGCTGGGGGTAACTTTAATCCCCGAGCTTTTAGCTTGGCAAAAGGCGCTGTTTGGCAACAAGATCACAGGCAATCCCAAGAGGAAATGCTCACCACACCGAACTGTCCACCATGAACTCGTTGGGCGTAGTGGCAGAGCACGTGCTTTACGTTAAGGCTGTAATGAAGTCCTTCAAAGAGAAATAGTTTTTCAGGGTTGACACAGGCTCTCACTGGAAATCTGTTGCTAAATCAAGATGCCAGTGGATATCACTCAAAGAAAGGACTAATAGCGGCAGCAGAAATTTTATGCAAATAAGCGTAATGAAACAGTCTTAACACACAGTGGAGGCACCTGCCTTCGTTGTTATCCATCCTACGAGCCGCGAAGAAGGAGGACTTTGGAGCAGGGGTGTGTCAAGCCCTTAGTCAAGCTGGTTTGACTGTGAAATATTAGCACTGCATTGAGAGGTAAGGTCACTTCTAGAGTATTTTGCCCCTCCACTCCCATAATGGGATGGAGAGGACGGCTGTTGGTGTGGTGGTCTTGAGCAAGGGTCCCATTCCTGAGGGAAGGCAGGCTGCAGATGCTCATGAGAGGCAACACTGAAGTGTCTCCTTCTCGACTCCTGATGAGTGTGCCTAGGCTCGTTGACTCATTTCACTGTCCCGGTGTGAAGCGGCAGGGTCTGGCTGGTCAGTGGGACCAGGGAGTGTGATCACATCTCCAAACCAGTTCTCAAGGTTGACAAGTTCGGGGAGTGGAACCTTCTTACGGTACTTTTGAAAATGAGGATGCTATCTCCTGGAGGAAAGGTCCTGGAGGAACAGCAGGGTTGTTTGTCATCCATTCCTTTCCCATGCTTATGCCAATGAAATGCAGATGTGTAGAGGAGATCTCTTCATGGAAGGACCAAGGAGAGTCTTTACACAGGGCACGAGTCTCAGGAAACTGGGAGTAAACCTACACTAGTCTTGAAGCTAAGTCAAAAGAAAGTCCTGGGATGAGCAATGCAGGTCTGTTGCTGGAGGATTGGCACCTCCGTGTTTTTGTGACTCAGTAGCTGGGGACAGCAAGTTCACTTCACAAATTACCTCTTTTTATGGAGACAGCATACTGATTAGGGAAGAAACAGGGTGAAATGTTAGTAGGACACTTGGGAATGGACTGGCTATGGGACACAGACAATGGAGAAGGGAAATGAAAGCTTTTCACAAATACATATAACTCTGTATGTGTGTATATATATGTATTTATGTGCACAGTAAACAAGGGACTGGGTATTTAGATAGGGGATGACAAGACAGAATCCCTCCCATTGCAAGAAAATGTGACCAATATATTCGTTGTAATCAGAGCCCAGAAATATTTGCCTGAAATGGAGTTTGACTGGGAATTACAGTACCAGTGACAATTTGGCTTCTTATAAACTTTGCCGTGTGTCTATAGTTTGGCGTGAATGAGTCCTGCCCTCCTTGAAAGGGACAGACACCAGTTAAAAGTTTTCTTTACAAAACAAAAATGAAAAAACTGAAGAAACCCCAACATTTTCTCAGAACACTGCAAAGGATCACTGAGTGAAAACAATGTTTCTTTTCAGGTATATTCAGGCGAAGAAAGCAATCAGCTTCTTTAAACTGTTATATAAAATTGGTACTAGTTTCTTTAAATAGTGTCATAATTAAAAAAACCAACTGATTCCTCAAATTAAAAAAAAAAATCATAATTAAAAAATATCCCCCCCCATGCTGATCTTCTCTTCAGAATAGATCAGCATGGGAGTTTTGCACCCTAGACAGTTACAGTATTTCTGGAATAAAAAATTGCAATTACACACATAAAATACTACAGCATTCACTTAAAAATATCTCATTTTGCTGTTGTTGTTTTTCCCCTAGAGGGATGGTGGGATTGAAAAGATGCCCTGAAACAGGAATATTCCTTTAAAGGAGCAATACTCTCGCAACGGAAGAGGGTCTTGAACAGACGCAAACCCGTGATTGAACTCGAAACAAGAGATTCCAGCACAGAAACAGAATTCGAGAGATGTGAATGTTCAGACACCGAGCGGGTTATTTGGAAATGTCAAGACAACCACACAGCCCTCGGCAGGTGACTGTCTAGGCTTTGCCATCAGTGGAGGTGGCAGCATCTCCTTGCGGTGAGCAGGCTAAGCTAAACCACGATGCTCTCGCTACGCTCTTGAGTTTCCTCTGGTGATGTTTCTCGCCATGTACTTACAGTAGAGGGTGACACGAGACAGTTTTTTATCAGCAAGTTCCCCATGTGTACCGAGTTGAAGAATTCTCAGCTAAATCACAACAACAACATCAACGAAAATACAAAGCACCAAATCATCTCGAGATGTGAGTCAGTTTACAGGTTATTACCGTTTGAAGAAGTTGGTTGGTTGTTTTGTTGTTGTTTGTTTGTTTGTTTGTTCTATCCCGATTTTCACATTTTGTTTTCCTTAAAAACAAAACAACAAAACAAAACAAAACAAAAAATCAAAACCCCAAACCCCCGAAATGGAACAAAGGATGCTTTACAATCACTTTAAGGCTCGCACTGAATGAGACATGACAGGTCTTACACGAGATCACAGATAGTACATGTATGCCTTTCACAGCCTTAAAATGATACAGTAGGTCAAATTATTTTGCCAGTCACTGATCAAGTATTGTGCCTTTAAATTGACTCGCTTTTTGCTACTATGCTGAGTTTTATTATTACTGAAATAGTTATTAGATATGTGTAAATGTACTTTAGTATAATGTTTTTGGTATATAAATTCAATGTTTGCGGATTTTTTGTTTTCCAGAAATCAAGGTGGCAGGCCTTATTCTGGGCTCAGACGGTTGTTATTTATTCCACTGCAGACAGTGGCGCATGAGCGTGTGCAATTGTTTGAAACAAGATCAGATACTGCATTGCCATATTAACCTGGTGCAAACAGACCATTAGGCGTGGCCCGTTTACACGAGGAAAACGGATACATGGTGGGATCGCATTTATAACACGGCTTGGTCAAGGCTCGCAGGCTTGGCCAAATGGTGTTGTAAATGCATTGCCAGATTGAGTTACAGACCTGATTTTGTCTTTCAACTGTTGGAAAAATCAGACTCCATTGGGGGTGTCTTGGCTTTGCTTTCTTATCTTTAGACATTTGGGGTTTTTCTGCTATATCCAATAAAAGCAACAGAATTTTTTTTTTCATACATTTCTCTCTTTTTGTTGTTGTTGTTAATTTTTTCCTTTTTTTTCTTTTTTTTTTTTTTGAATTTTAAGGTTTGTATTTCAGTTGGTTGTTTTATTCCTGGCATATAATCATCAAAGAGTTTTGCATGAGAAAGGTGACAGTACTTAATGAAACTCAGCACCTAAGGGCATAAGGCAGTTGTAGGTTTGTTTGTTTGTTTTTTTTATTTTTCAATCAGCACCAATCCCATAAATAATGTTCTACACTTGGTGTACGGTATAAAACTGATGTGGAGATGCCTCCTTCTCCACCTGTGAATCCTAGGTGTGGAAGTTGAAATACTGTTTCTTGTGTGTAAAAAACAAAAGAAAAGTTTTTCTTTTTGTTTTTACTTACAAAACATAGAGAATATCTTTTTTTTTATACATACAGCAACCAGAAAGAAAGCTTATCTGAAGGTTTGTGTTTGTTTCATGATCTGTGTTTACCGTAAACAAAAATAAGGTCCCCTCTTTTACTTTTGCTTTAAGGAGCTTTTAAAGTGAAGATTCATATTGTAGCAACTCATATAAGAGAGGTCCATCTCTATACCTAATACCTACAGCTGTGGGGGTGACATACTGGAGGATGTTGATAGTTCTTCTTAACCTCCTGTCTACAAAATGAGCATCCCATGCAGGATATCTTTTTCTTGGGATGTCAATCTTAATGAGAGGCCCCTCGGGGGGGTAGGGTCGCCCAGATGGAGTAGATGGTACCATTGCTCTCACCTGGAAAACGGGCAAGCAAGTGTCAGCTGTGAGTTCCTCCTGTTGCTCCGTGACCGCTCTGGTGGGCGTAGCCTGGGCCCCCCGGTACCCAGGGGTTTGGGGTGCCATGGGCTCAACATCGGGGGGCAAAGGAATGCCCCAGAGCAGCTCGGCGCAACAGGAGCTGACAAGGATCTTAGCTCTTGGCCCCATGGGATGCAGCACACCATAATATAACAGCATCAAAGCTATCCCAGCAGCAAAGCTAAGAAAGACACAACACAGTGCTGGCACGGCATATGAGTCAGTAGTTTCAGGATCTCTGTAAAAATACCAAAGGAGCGTCAAGGCAGCGTTCTCCGTCAGGACTACCGTGTAATACGCAAACATTCTGTATCGAGTCCGCCCTTCCTTGACATTAAACCAGCAGAAAATGTACACAATCCCTACCACCATGTTGAAGAGGATCTCCTCCCACTTAGACATGCAGAAATCTGTCCCACCATGGATGATCCAGAAAGCCATGGCACACCAATGGACCACTACAAAGATCCCAAAGTAGAGCTGGAAGATGGAAGCAAAGAGAGCAAAAGAAATAACTCGGGATGAGATGGTGAAGAGGCGCCAGAAGACATGGATGAGGGCCCCTCTGTAGCTCATACTCTTCTTGTCGTCCCTAGAGTCCCGAAGAAGCTTGTGATAGGAGGCTAGCACCCAAGCCAGGGACATCAGGGAGGCCACAGAGGACACACCTGCCGGAAGACACACAGATCCACTGAGTTAGACAGGAGGTTTGGTTGAAAACATCATCTGCTCACTAAATTATTGCATCTGGGGCAGGCTCAGCAGCCCAAAGGTTCAACTCACGTCAGGTGGTCCTTACAGTCTAAAGGAGAGAAATACAGAAATATCAGTGTAGGAATTGGAAACGATGCCGTATTCAGGAGTTCTCTGACACATTATGCTTATCTTCGTGAGCCATTGGCTCTGCCACCCACCCCACCTCTTCTCTTCTTACAGGGATCAGCCTCTCATCCTGATTAGATCCACGCTTGAGAATTTGAAATCCAGATCCCATCTAAATGCCGCAGCCCGAGTATGAAGGTTACTTTCTGTAGAAAGGTGTCTCTCCTGGAGTGCACCATAGCGAGAGCAGGACATCTATATTCTTTGTACCTGCATGGCTCTTTTTTATTCTAAAATACTTTCGTACAAGCAACATTCACATTGACTTGTACTTGATTCTGCCTCAATGAGAAATTCCCATTTGCATTTGCCTTCGTGAAAAATAGGCAGTTGGTCATTTTTTTGGTCACCCTGTGGTCCCATGCAGATGAATATACAAATACAGAGAACTTCAAGACTCATCAGTACCCTCCAAATGGTCCCGAAACAAAGGATCTCATCCCTCCAGCCTCTCCCCTGCCCTGTTTCCAGATTGGACTGAAGACCTATATTGGAGGCAGCTTATCTCCAGCCTTGTCTCCTGGATGGACCACAGATCCAAGCTGCAGTTGGGTCTCCAGCCCCATCTCCCGCCCTGTCTCATTCTGCTCCTGGTGGGACCCCCTGGAGGGACCTCAGATCTGGTCCATCCCCTTGCCTTGTCTGGGACTGCGGAGGGAGCTGTTACCAGCATGCAGCTCTGCCCAGTGCACTCAGACCCTGCAGAACTGCTCCCATCGGTGAGGGCATTGCCTGCCCTGCGGTCACCCTCAGTTCCCAAATCATCCCCCTGCGCACTGGCATGGGGCAGGAACCCCATGATATTCCAAAGGGGCTTGATCTTATTCCCCATTGCAACCAACACTGAAACTATTTATCTGCTCCAATGGATAAAATAGTGCTTCTTCACACTTCAGGAGTTTTTAAAAATACAATGCCATTGATTATTGCAAGGGTAAGTTGAACAACTCATTGAGCAAAGCATTATAATAAAAATTAATTGACAGATTCCTGGGGAAAAAAAGGCCACTGGCATCTCATTCCTTTGCTCCCACTGCTGCTCACTGGACAACTGCTCTGCAGGTGAGGGAACAGATGATGGACTAATATCCATGTTTGGGAAGCTGAATGATTTGGTAGCTAGACTTTCATTGGGCCTTTGCCAAAGATTTCTCTGGGAGTATCACCTATAAAATCTAAAAGGAAAATGCTAATGATTTCAAGCAAAACAAACAATAACAAAAGCCCTTCCATCTCTGATGTGTGACACACTGGAAAATAGGTCCAGCTCTATTTTGCTTTTACTACTTTAAAAAAAAAACAAGCAGCAGCTTGTTGCAGCTGGTCAGGGTTAAAAAGATAAAATGTCTGAAAACCCTGAATTTCTTCTTCTCCTATTTTCTTCTCCCTCTGCCCACAAGGACCTGGCTCCCACGGAGACAGAAGGATCCACTGGCTCTTCAGACCTCACTCTAGAGACTTTATCTTCTTTTCTTGTGGTGGGGTTGGATTTGCCCCTTTCCAGCCTAGCCATATCTGGAGGAGGTGTCCAGGAAGGATGGCAGACCTTGCTCTCTGCCCCTCAATGAAATTCTCCCAGCCTCTAGGTCCACCAAATCTACGCCTTTCCACCAGCTCTCAAGTCTCTCTCTGAATACCTTGGCTTTGGGCTCACACATGCGTTACCATCTCAGAACAAATTTAAAAAAAACAACAAACCACAAACCAGTAAGATCAGTGTCTTTATCAAAGCTTTAGGCCACCATAGTTAGCAAACCACAGTTTTACCAAAAGTTTAAGTCCTCAAATGTTGATAAGAAACACTTGCTTATAGGACCTCAGACTCTAATGGATATAAACTTCTGAAAGTGAATAGCCTTCGCCCTGAACAGGTGTAGGTTAGATTTAACTTCACCCTACCAGATGTGTTACATTTTTGGTAGACATAATGAACAGTTTTGGAAGGCTGAGCAATGCCACACAATTCGTAAGGTAAGTGCTGGTATGTGTATAAGTACTGCTTGTTGCAGTATCTTCTAGCTATTCAGTTTAAAAACTTTCCGTGATTAGCAGAAAAAAAATGTTGTGTATAGGCTTATTTTAGTGCTGTTATACTAGAAACTTGTATGGCATTAGATGTACCTGTATACTGAAAGTCAAGCAGTGCCAACCCACGAGAGACAGATGTGTCACACTGGCTTAAAAATGTTTCTGTTGGGTTCATTTATTCTAGAATAGAGAGAGGAATAAAATACACCAGAAACAAAAACAGAGCATACAAATAAAGGCTTTTCCCACTGTAACGTTTTCAGTGCAGAAACCTACACTAATCACAGTCTTTGCTGTAAATTGCTCAGAGCTGACTGAGACTGTGTGTTGAGTCACTCCTATTGCACAGTACCATGCCTGCTGATAGTCATCTGAACATCTCCTTGAGTCAACAGAGAGAGACAGACACCCCCAGAAAGTGATTCAACCTGTCCTAAGATCCATGTGTGGGACAGGGGGTGGTTGACTCATGCTCCCAAAGAGTTTCTCTCCGTCCCTTGACAGAGGAGTGCAGGGACTTGAGAACACCAGAAGTAGGCAGGATGAGTCCTACCCTTACAAAACAGTTCGTTGCCTCCTCAGTTGCACTAAGATCTGAAGAGGGGAATGAAGTATCTCTAGACATTTTGACATATTCCTGCTGTTGTTTAAAAATTCACAGCTCTGTGGCAAATGCAAATTTTGGCATCTTAGTGATGAGCCGGATCTGAACCTGGGTGTTGGGGGGGTGTGACCAGTAGGTGGATGTCAACAGGAACTATGGAGCAATACGAAAATTTCTGCAGTACTTCTTACTGTGTTGCCACAGAAGTTATTCCCTGGCTATTTCATACAGACTTAGATAACAAAGCATGTCATCTTGACCATGAGTTTCTCATTCCCATCTTTCCCTGATACTTCTAGCCTGTCACGTCTTCATAAAATGTACAGTTCTCACAGACTGTGGCATAAACTTTCTTTTCCACTTCAGGCCTTATTTCTAAGCAACTATAGAGATCTTTCCAACTATAACTAGAACAAAAAGTCTTGGCAAGTTGGATCACATGGGAAGTATTTTTTAATTTTGATTTTGACTTTTGCACATGGTGACTGACGCACCTTCATCTAGCATGAGTAGGTTTCAACTCCCTTCCAAGGTTTGTTTATCATAGGGTTGGGGCTCGTGTAAAACTGAAGTCACTTCAAAAAACCCACTCCCACTCCTCCCACTCTGTGATTAGTCTTCAGAGTGGAAAATATGCACTGCCACCTCTGTGTGGGCACTCTTGAGTGAGCAGGACATCATGAACCACGGGGCTGAAAGCCCTATGGCTGCATCTATGCAATCTGTACTGTGCCTACATATAACGAGTCAGAGTGGCATAGACTGGGGTTATCTTCAGACTCTCTGCACCAGGCAGTACAACAGCCCTTGAACTCTACCTGTCACCTGCTAGGAAGCAATGAGTGACTCACAGGCCATAGTCAGCACCATTGAGGAGTCAAGTCCATGTGTCTTGAATGACACATCACAAGAGTTATTTCCCCTGGTCCTTTTAATAATGTGTCCTGAAGTCCTTATAGTGAGACATCTCCTAACCTACATTCAGCACAGTGAAGCAGAGCTCTATCATGTCCCCATTTAACAGAAGAAGTGCTAAGATTTGAAGGATTTATCCAAGGTCTCATATAAATTCCATGCTACAGCAGGGAATAGATCTCCTTCACGTCACAGTGCATCTTCCGACTGTAGAGATTCACCTAGAGGTGTCCATGGGTGAGTTAAGTCTCTTATTTTACTCAATGGAGAATTAAGACTTAGTGCAACCGTCACAGATAAGAATCCTCTGATAACATCTGAGATGCTCTAGGATATCCCAGACCTCCATGTGGAGCTGGCAGATGTGACAAACTTGCATACAGAAGACATGAACATTTTTTGAGCTAGGAGCTGGAGTGAGGTAGGGTACTCAAGACATCTCAAATGTCACTCAGCAAAAGTCAATCAAATTGTTTCCTTAGTCATTACGGCCAGTGCAGCCAGAGCTGTACGAAGGTGATTGTTCAGACCCTGTGGCTGTATTGCCTACAACTCTACTGAATACAAGGGAAGCTTGGACACCCCCATCACTTTGTTTAGGTGTCTGAATCTGGAGCTGAACTCGCCCATCATCTTCAACTGCCTTGATGCTGACTTCTTGCCTTGGTAATTGTGCTTTTCTCAAGGGGAGCTAATGAACAGTCCTCAGTGGTAAACACACGTGGCACAGAGACTAAAGAACAGTAAATGGTGAAGAGAAATGAGAAAGCGGTGGGAAAAAAGGCAGCTGTATAGAAGGCTAAAGTTTCTGAATAGAATCTCTGAGAAGGGGAAACAAGAGCCATTGCTTGGGATCACGAAAACAAGAGTGGACTAGAGTATAATACAGGTAACGATCTGATACGGGAGGAAAGGAGCATGAACCACTCTGAGTTCAAGGGAAGGTCCTGGAGCCTTGCTGAAGCTCGCAGGGTCAGGCTGGATTTCAGCCTGTGTCGATTTTCATCCTCTAGTTCCTACTGGTGGCCCAGAAAAAAGAAAAGGCCATCTCAGAAATATAACGAGGGTCTTTGAAAAATCCACATCCCCAAGAAAGACTCAAAACAATGACACCCCTTAAATTGCCAGTGCTGTTTTTAAAGCCCTGATATGTGCAGGAATAAAAACAGCTCCTGGAAAGCCGTCCTAGTCTATCTGGCCTATTCATGCTATGCAATTACACGTGGTTTTACAACTTGTCTAATAAAAGCTGTAGACAAATCACACACACACACACAAATGAACATTTAAAATGAACAATATATCCATTTTTCCCTTACTTCTAGTATTGTTCAGCTGAGGAGAGAGGTTTTTCACTAGGGGTATGTACAGTTTTCATCACAAATCCAGCTGCAGGTTATTGGCTGTAAGTAATTTGAATGCGCTTGCTGTAGCATTTTCCCGAAGTATTTACTGTGGTGCCTGTGCCTTTAAAGCTGAAAATGATGCCTAAATGGTGCTCTGTTTCTCTTTTGATATTAATCCTCCTGAAGACTCTACTAAAACAAAATGGGAAGATACCAACATTTCTCTCGGGTGAGCTGGACAGGAAATATTCAGTGCGGCATGAAACCTTCCATCAACCCCTGTGCGAAGGCTGCGCTTGCTTAATGCCGAGTGCCGTGTCTCAGTTCCTCCCCATCGCTCGCTGGCTGCTCAGGTCTCTGTGCCGTGAACCCTGTCATTGTGTTTTCCCCTTTGGGTGGCACGTTCCTTCCTGAAGCTCAGTATGAATCAAGGAACAGGTTTTCGTTTTGCTGCACACAGAGTGAAAATGCATTTATCTACAAAAGAGATGGAGCCAGATTCTGCTCTTGTAGCAACATTGCTGGAAAGCTGCTCCCCCTTACCTTTTAATCTATTTTTACTTTTTTGCACCAAAGTAAAAGGGGTCAGAATCAGACCCCAGATCTGATTTCATTTGTTCCTGCTGTACTATGATAACTGATTTTTTCTTTTTCTTTTCTTTCACAGGAGGGAATGACTTTTGTCTTCTTCATTCTCCTTCTTTGTTTTCACTTTGAATATGGAAGAATACGGATCATTACCAGTATATAAATAATAAAGGGCTGCATATACTGTTTTGACGTTCATTTTCCTCACAAGACTTCAGGACGCTCCCTTAACCAGTTCCTCCAGTATGCCACCAGTCCATTATGGTAGATGAGGACTGTTCCACCTATAGTGAACACCACTCATCATTCTGATCCAGGAATGGCCTGCCTGCATCTATACGCTACTTATTTCTACAGTCACTTAACACTTTGCAGATGCTCTGTGGGTGAAACAAGCCCAAAAGCTGAGCTGAACATAATTTCACAATTTTGAACTTCTCAGTTCCTATGGCTGCTTTTAATGGAAGGAGTGGGGTTGGCTAAAAAACAGATCTCTTCTCAGGGGCTGACTTCTCTCACACATCTCGGACAACAGAAGATGAGTCAAGTTATGTTTTTGGAGGGTCTGTCTTTACCCAATAACTATAAAGGGAGTCAACTTTGTTTATACAGTTTAAGGTAAAGTTTAAGCTGTCTAAGATGAATTCAGCTGCTTAGCGAGGGGGATGGATCCGATCCTTGGGGCCCAAGATAGCTGAGGGATCTATTCATCTTTGGGACATGATTGATAAAGGATGGGGATTTGCTGAAATGGTTCCTGGAGATAAACTTCTCTACATTTCTCATTGGAGTTGGAGTCTACACTGGGGTCTGCCTTTGGATACAGGACTGCCAGTTTACCTCTGTGCTTGACTCAGAGCTGGAGTGACCAGCAATGAAAAACCAGAGCCTGATATTGGGAAGAGATATGACTTGAACATTGGGTTTTCTACTGGTTACACCAGTGTCTCGTCCTTTGCTCTTTTCTCATAAGAAATATTTTGGTTTCATTGGGCAAGGAGTGAGTTTCAGATCCTCAGCATCTAGTCCTTTGCTAGGGAGCTCTTCTGAGACCTTCCTCCAAGGAGCATGCATGGCCCTGTTCTCCCCAGGACCTGACTTCCACAGGACACAGCCTCACCAGTCCATAAGAAATAGAAAACTGATGGCGGCTGTTGGGAAAGGCAGGAAGCAAAGGTGAGTAACTCAGTTCAGGGACAAATCTCCAAGTAGATCTGGACAGTAAGAAGAGGGTCTTCTACCACTGAATCCCACTGGGACTTCCTGACATAGAGCTTGCTTTGAGTAGTTGATACAGGACAGTCCGTGTCCAAGCTAGCACAAGGAAGGCTATTCTACGTTAGACCAGAGGAACATCCACGTTCCCAAACCTTTCATTGTGAGAGTGCACAAGTCCATAGCAAGGCAACTTCTGAACAGCTTGCTCACATGGAGAGTTGCCCTCCCACCCCTTGCCAGTTAAAGGCTGGCTCATGTCCTGAAATGTGAATGCTTCCTAAAACCTTTTATTTTTGGTCAATTAAGGTGTCCTCACTGACCTCAGAAACATTGGATCTCTTTTTAGTTCCCCTCCAGCCTTCGTCTTCACACTGCCTTGAGGAACTGAGGTCCACAGGTTCACTACAGATTGTGTTTCAAAAGGACTTGCTTTTCTCCCCTTTCATCCTGATGCCTTTCAGTTCTCCTGAATGCCCCTTTTTTGCTACTGCTAGAAGAGGTGACCAGCCACAATCGTCTGATCTGTGCTCTCATTATCTCAGCTGCTTCTGTCATGTCTCCTCCTTTTCATCTTCCCTGTGAACTCGGGAGCTGCCAAACTGGCTCAGGCCCTGGGGCCATCCAGTCTTCTATCTTCTCCTGGATGCAAGCCAGCGACTGATCCTCCTGTGGGAGGCACAAGCACTCCGGGCCAAGCAGAAATGGGATAATCTGCCTTCTCTTTTGGATTGTCCTTGAATACCCTCAGTAAAGTGTCAAATCTCCTGTTGAAAATGTTGGCTATCACCCACCACATAAGGACTGGCAAAGATTCCCCCCTCGTTTTAAAATGTTTTTAATGGAAATGTTCCTTGCATCATGTTCCTCAGTGTTTATCCGACCCAAGGAGAGCTGTCTGAGACATGGGATAAGTTGCCCTCTGGAAATGCCTCTCTGTCTCTCCATTAACTCTACCTGGAGTGTGAATGATCAGACTGAAATGACCAAACAAGGAGCAGTGGGTAAGAGGAAAAGTACCCTAGATAGCAGTGGATTGGCATCCACCAAATCCCCACAAGAGCTCAGAGGAGGGCTCTGAGTTCCAGCGAGGTGAGGAGAGCAGAAAGGAGGGCTGGGGAAACCTGTTCCTGGCTCCAAGGTGGGCAGAATAGATAGCATTGACCTCTGCAGAGCAGAGTTTGACAGACCCAACAGTATGTGGGAAAATTCAAGAGACACACCACAATGATTTTATACCACTGAAGGCCAAACAAGCAAAACAAACCACCAACAACCTCCTGGTGAGAGAAGGGTGCCATGATCAGTCACAGGACATACTGAAGTTGCATTTCCCTGAACAGCCAGAGTTATCACCATCCTCAAGAAGGCGGTAGAAGAAAGACAATATCTCCCTGCTACATCAATGAGAAGAAGGCTGATCTCAACAAGTGTGTATGTACACAGTCCTCATAGGCATGTAAGTTCACCATTTGCTTGCCCCTTTGCTAGGATGCCAGTCTCGGGTGTCTCAGGTGTTACCTATTTATGTAGGCAAAAAAGCTGCTGTCATCCACTCCACAGCTGAAACATTTCTTGCAGGACTTAGCTGAAGCTGAAATCTCAGTCCTTACATATGCACAGATCTTCCAGCAAGTCTCTCCTCACCTAGCTAACCACAATCTTTGATCTTCTACAGTGGCTCGCCACCAGATAACAGCTCATTAAAAAACAGCAGAGAGAAGGGCACATGACAACCCAGACCTGGAGAGAACCTGGGTCACTGTGTAAACTTGCAAACATGGATCAGAGCCAGGGCTATTTGTTGACCCTGAGCCCGGCTGGCAGACTCTGCCATGTCCATACTATTAAACTCTCTCAGACTCTAAAACAGAGTAGTTGTATCCAATCTGCCTTTTGGGAACGGTTCTTGGATTATGTGAACTCATTTTCCCATGGCTAGGAAAGCTTTGGGAAAGTGCTAGCTGGCCGAAACTGTACCAACGACCATGTTAACAGAACCACTTGAGTGCCACTGCCTGGGCTCCAGCACTGTTTGCACTACAGGTGTAGACATAATCTCTGCACAGTCCTCTGCCTATCACAAACATGGTCACATAATCCCCTTCATCACTTTAAAAATAGTGTGGAAGGTCTGTGGCTCAGGTCCTGGAGATGGAGCCTCTCACATTACCAGATTTTTCAGGCTGGGTTTTTTAGCAGAATAAATTAGCTTAGGTAGCTGCTGTGTCCAGACAGCTCTGGGGAGCCCAGGCATGTCAGCCAGAGCTTAGGTAAGGTGTAATACAGACATGTAGACAGCTTTAGGCCAGCAAAATGTTATTTTGGCAGTGTAGGTGAATTCTTCTAGGAATCTGGTCTCAGCTATGCTCTCAAAGCTATGTCCGAAGAAAACGCCAGCATGACTCTATTACTATAGCTAGATGGGCAAACCTTGCCTTATGGAGAAAAGCCCTCTGCTGAAGGTCCATTCCACTGCTAGAGTCTCTGATCGGAGTCCAGTGGTGGAGTTAAAGGAAATTAGCTTCAAAATCACACTTTTCAGGGGGAACAATGCACGGCAGGTGTCTAAGACCACTTAAGAATCCGGGGTGAATTTGGTGAATAGTTTCAGTCCGAAAGAAGCTGGAGGCAGTCATGGAGTAGAGAAGAGGAAGGACACACAACAAGACTAATTGTTCCTTTGTAGTCCCTTTTGATGTGACATTATTATGACATTATTTATGGCATGTTGCTATTTATTTTGAAATCACTCCTCCATGTTGAAACTGCCCCTAAATGTTAAGAAAATATAAAGAAAAGAATTGCCTATCCCTCTCAGACCAAAAGCAAACAGTTCCACTTCAGTAGGTGCTATTTTGGAGGTGTTAATATAGAAGAGTGCTTTGCTTTGTGATTTTTGGCCAGGAAACCAGAAATCTCATTAATCTTACTGATGGTGCTTTTGATGTCAGTGTGGGGCTACATTTGACGGTGTTTCCAACTAGAATAGCTGCTGTTATCATTTAAATTGGGGTTTGCATAGCCTGGTAACACACCCCTCCTGCAGTGAGGACTCAGGCTATCTTACACAAGTGCCAGGATACATCTCAGGATCTTCCCACAGTGCCCCAGTGCATCCTTCCCCGGTGCATCCTCCAAAGGGCATGCTGAATCTCGTGTGGACAGGGATGCATCAAGGCTCATCAGGACGCTCGGCACCAACAACCATGTGCATCTCTGTCTTCTAATGCCACACATACAGGAATGAGAGATGGTCTGGTCTGAGCCTGGTCTAAATGTATCCAATCACCTGGGCTAATTCTGCAGTGGAAATGTGCTGGGGGAGCAGCAGCCAGGATTTTCTGGACACAGTTTAGGTTGTTAGGAAATAAAGCATGATAGCTCTTATACGTGTCTATTTTTGTCAAAGGCTGTATGAATTGCCACTCTATTCAGACTGAGATACCCTCTGCACAGCCATTACAGTAATTATAAAGACTTCAGTTAAATTCCCATTAATCTGAATGCCTTTAACCGCTGTCTCAGAATCACGCTGAAAAAGAACCCCACCTGAATCCCCGAAAGTCAGCAGCCACAGACAAGAGGACTGAAAGCTCCTTGAGACACTGCAAGAGATTTCACTTGAAATGCTCCAACAGGATGTCCCGACAACACCTCCAGCGAGGACGTGATTTAAATGTACGCATGCAGAGCAAAATCCCTTTTTGTAGGCAGTGTTACAGGGCAGCAGAGTATATCACAGAAACCTGGTTCAACCTGAAAGGAACGTGACCAGCAGAGAAGTGTACAAGTCATCTCTAAATACTTTCATTGCTTTTTCTTGGTGTACTTTCTGACTCCTCTTGTGCTTAATTGCTTCTGACCACCGTTCAGAAATCAAAGTGGGCTGAGCAGAGCCTTGTATCTACATGGCCATCAGCGTGGCCCAGAGGCCAGCACCTGAGATGGGAGAAAAGTCAACCTACGCTACTTTTATAGTTAATATGGAGAGCTAAGAACCACCATTAGCATGGATATACCGTGGTTCTCTAGAAACTAATTACACCCAAGTATGACTTTGCTGCCCTTGTAGCCTCTTGATTAGACGTGCAGTGTTGTGTGGTTGATGATTGCTGAGCTCTAGTTTTTTTCCTTCTGCTATTTAAAATAGCGTTTCCCAGAGCAACAGGAGAAAAAAACCCAAACATGATTACTTTAACTGGGAAAAATAAAACGGCAAAATCCAAGAAGAGTTTACTTTTGGAGGAAAGATCATATTGCACATTCAACAGCTTGTTCTTTGTGAAGGACACTTTAGACACAACTTTTAGCAGCCAATTCTTTCCTCAGATTCTTGAGTATATTGAATATCTTCACAGACTCCAGCAGAGTTGCTCCCAATTTACACTCTGCAAAGATCAGAACGAACTTCCTATATTAAGATTTTTCAGATCTAATGACAATTGAACTCTACTGCTAAGAACCTTTAGAAGAGAAACACACCTCACGATACTATTAGAATGCACTGACATGGGAGAAAAAAACCTTTGCTAAGGAAAACAACACACAGCTTGATTTAGAATAAAATCTTTCCCCATCCATTTCTATGTTCTGAGTAGGGGTAGATGACGTGAAACAACACAACTCCACAAACACATACAATATACTTGCATTTTAACACCATACACTTGATATTTGTTACAGCGTCTTTATCCTGACATTCTTTTTTAATTCAGATGAAAAGCACAGCCATTGAGAATTATTTAAATCTGCCTAGCACAATTGGAAAGGATGTTGTAATCTTACAAGTGGGACTAAAATAGTCTGAAAAATAGGGGAGCACATCGGCAGTGGAAAGGAAAGCCCTAGGAGTTCTGCTGTCCGCTTCTGAACATAACCATGAGAACCTCTTTTCCCTAGCACAGGTCTGGGGCAGCTTTTGAATCTGAGACCCAGTGCCTAGAGATCAGTAACTGAGCAAAGCCCGAATTCTGTTGACATCCGTGTCATTATTCTGTCAGCCTCTAAAAGAGGGCTGCCCAATCCAGACTGCTTGTTGGGAATCATCCTTGGCCCGTGCTAACACCTAAGCCAAGCCTGGGAATTGTTTGGGCTGGTGCTAGCTGCCGTGGGCTAAAAATGTGCCAAGGACTGTGATGATCACTGAACCATGTGGATGACCGAGATCTGGTGGCTGTGCTCATGTTCTGATGTGTTTCAGTTTATTAGCATAGATGAAAGCCAACAGATTCATCACCAGATTGAGGAAGCAACATCTTCTGCCAGGGCTTAGTGAAGGAACTTCCTGCTATAAATACAGCTCCCACGGCCAGTTCCTTGGAGACGAGGCAACATCAAAGCAATGTTTCAAACAGTCTGTGACAGTACTAAACATGGATCCTGCAAACCACCCCTGGTTATTTGTTTGGCCTGGACACAAAAAGTTTTCAGGCCATTAGAGAAATAACTTCATCCCAGTTCTGGAAATGCTTTTGACCTGATGGGGAGGACGAAGGAAACCCAACTTGGTTCACGTTCACTGGCCAGGGTAAGAGGTCTTCATTCAGTATGCTTAGAGGACATGTGCCAGCAGTGCATGCTTTGCTAACCTTATGGTCTGTAAATCTTTGTTAGTGTGTAAGGGGCCATTGGTGGAATTGTCTCAGCATAATTGCAGGTGAGGGGACTGGTCTCCTGAAAACAAGGAGAATCTCAACACTTCTGGAGAGTACACAGAGCTGGAGTCATTAGAGTGAGTCTGGCAGAGCATTTCTGTGAGGGGGAGTGACAAAGTGACAAAAACGGATGTGGTGCAGCTGGTGTTGTCTCACAGTGGGGTAGCTGAAGGCAGCAGGGACACTGATTTCCAAGGATAACAGCAGGAACCTGTTTCTTCCTCTGCTTCCCATGCTTTGTACGCTCTGCAAGGTCTAAGTGATGTGTAGCAGGCCAGAACTCAATCACATGCCAGCATCCACCAGTTAAGTCATGCTCAGGTTGGCTTGTCTCTCCTGGGTCTTTTTGCCTTCTCAGAAGTTCATGTGTGTACAAGATGGAGTTGAGACTGCCTCTTCAACAGGTTAATGAACATCAACTTCCTCCATGACTGGAGATCAAACCATGCATCTGTTCCCCTACTGCAAACTTCTGTTTGCACCTTAGGGTATTTCAGATACGGGCTCCTGTGATAGGCAAACAGCTGTGCCTGGTAGGTGTTCCCCATCAGTGAGCGTCCATGCGAAGATGTGAACGTACTGAGGGGACTGAGAGCATGAGGTTGGTCAAATGCCACTTAGGACAAAGGTCATTTCAGGAAATTTCCACTGACTCAGTAAATCTGCTGCACTCCCAGACTCAGGACTGTCACTCTGAGCTAACCATCTAAAACAATTGATAGTTTCTGAAACAAGAAAGTTCTTCTCTTCAATATTCAGCCATTTTGAGCCATTTGCATCAACCCAAACTGCTCCATCTACATCAAGGTTAGAAACATAGAGAAGTCTCTGCCCAGCACCCACCCTGCATCTTCCCCAGTTTTTTTGCACAACTCAGTGGCTGTGTGCTCTCTGTTTATCCCGAGTCAGCATGCTCTCCTGGATGCCTGATGTGAACCCCAGAGCTGCACACTAGAGCAACCTGAAGATGAAAAGAGTTGAATTTCCATGTATTTTACTAACCAATTGCACAGCAGTGTGCAGCCACCTTTTCCTGTGCTCTGATCATGAATCTGCTGTGAGAAGTACATCTCCAACAAAGTCTGCAGCATAAAATTATCTGAAAAAGCCTTAATTTCCTTCCTGGAATCTGTTTATCATGAAGTTGCTCCTCAGGAGCCTGTAGCATAGAGATCCTCCCCAAGACCCTGGGCTACTCAAACCTCTCCGTCTGTGCCTCAGTTTCCCAGCTGGCCTGCAGCTCCTAGGAGCAGCATGGGCCAATGCTTGTGTAGTGCTCCGATGATGTAATCCCCTCCCAACGATTACCACAGCCTTAGAAAGCCTAAAATTGGCAGCACTGGCTACCTGCCAGTGCTGTCCCATGAATGGTGACTCATCTTTACTGGCCGTGGCATGTCATATGCGTGATGGTGGCACGTGGTACGGAACAGAAGGTTTTTTTTATCAGCACTCCAAAATAACAGAGTGAGAGCTATGGCAAGGCGGTGGATGGAGAAGCTGCACGTGGGGATGGGCTAAGGGATGACGTCTCTCTCTGGGCTTGCTCCAAAGCCCATTGGAAAAAAAGAGATGTCATTGGCTTCAAAGGCTCCTGGACCCAGTCCTTCCCCACTGCGTTGGGACAATACGGCTGATGATAGGGCAAGCTTTCCCCATGCCACTCACTGCCAGCACGCCTCGGGCTCGGCCTGCTCTCAGCATGCCAGACCAAGATGTCCTCAGTGCCCACTGCCAACTGTGGAGACGGCTTTTTGATGCTGCTGGGAATTGGCCCAGGACCAGCGACTTCTTTCAAGCAGGGCACCAAATTGCTATCTGTCATCCGGCTTTGGTGAGAAGGAGGGGAAGGCAGGAACAGAGCCATATGCCCCAGTCTGGCAAAGCACTCAGGTCATATGAGTGGCCTCCCAGGCAAGCTGCTTATGTGTTTGGAGCTATCTGGGCATTTTGTGAGGTGCCTCCCTGGTCTGCTGATGAACATTTAAAGGGAAACAGTGGTTGAATCAGGACAAATTTTCAACACAGATTACCCTGGTTCCTCCCTGCCAAGCCCCTCCAGCAAGCACACAACTGGTGGGGTGCCTTGCCCTCATGGCAACGAACAACCGCTTTCCTGTTCATGCCTCTTCTATCACTTGGAACCAGGGCTGGATGATGGATGTTTCTCATTTCTTTTACTCCCCAAGGAATGGCATGAGAGAGATGGAGAGAGAATATGTCTTCACCCCCATGGGCAAAGGTTCAGCATCTATTTTCCTTATGATCTGTTTCACAGCCCAAGCCAAAGCCCAGAGTGTGACTCTGGTAGACCTTTCACCCACCCCATCTCCTGTTACGGAGGGCTCTTGTTCTGGCTTTGGCTGGGAAAGAGTTAATTTTCTTCATAGTACCTAGTGTGGGGCTATGCTTTGCATTTGTGCTGAAAACAGTGTTGATGACACAGGGATGTTTTAGTTACTCCTGAGCAGTGCTTACACAGAGCCAAGGCCTTCTCTGCTCCTCACATCTCCCACCAGTGAGCAGGTTGGAGGTGCACAAGAAGTCAGAAGGGGGCACAGGCAGGACAGCTGACCCCAACTGACCAAAGGGATATTCCATACCTTATGATGTCATGCTCAGTGTATAAAGCTGGGGGGAAGAAGAAGGGGGGGGGAGGATGTTCAGAGTGATGGCTTTTGTCTTCCCAAGTAACCGTTATCCGTGATGGAGCCCTGCTTTCCTGGAGATGGCTGAACACCTGCCTGCTGATGGGAAGTAGTGAATGAATTCCTTGTTTTGCTTTGCTTGCATGTGTGGCTTTTGCTTTCCCTATTAAAGTGTCTTTATCTCAACCTCTGAGTTTTCTCACTTTCACTCTTCCGATTCTCTCCCCCATCCCACTGTGAAGGGAGCGAGCGAGCGACTGCATGGGGCTTAGTTGCCAGCTGGGGTTAAACCACGACAATTCTATGGGCCAAAGACATTTTTAGGTATACATTTCAGATCTCTTGCTGGAGCTAAGGAAAAATATGCCAGTCAGAAAAGGGCGGAGGATTTCTGCTTCTGGAGGAAAAGTACTTTGCTTAGGCCTGCATCAGTGTCTCACCCATCCCAAACAGAGGGTGTAGATGACACGTTGGTGTCTTTTGTGCTGAGACCTGTGGAACCTGATGCTGGTGTAGAAAGGGTGAACCATAGCTTATTTATAATGGGTAACTCTTCTTATGGGACTCTGCACAAGCAGGGAGAATTTTGTGTAGTGAGGTCACCAAGATTTGAATTTGGGGTTTTGGATTCATGTTTGAGCACTGTTCGAATGTATGTATTTAGCTACACCCAAATTGAAAGACATCTGTGGAAAACAGGCCGCAACACCCCACAAGAAGCACTTTCCATCCTGCGTGGCATCTCCCACCCATAGTCCTCTGTGGCTGCATCTCTGCTAAGAACCAAGTATTTGCAGCGATTGTTCTCCAGCCCTGAGGCCATCAGGAACACCCTGGCCCCATCCATACCCCATCTCTTGCCATCTCAAGGTGGCCACATCTGACTGCCTGCTGGGAACGGTCCCTGGTCTGTATTTACTCCCAAGCAGTCCTTGGGGACTGTTTGACTTAAAGTTAGCTGGTCCAAGACAAAACCATGTCAGGCCCATGCTAACAGGTCAACAGTGATGACAATGGCTGCCCGTTGCTGGTTTCTGGTGGGCTCTCCGGTTGACATAGCTGCTCAGCTCAGACCAGCATGAAGAATCTTGCACTAACTTCTAGTGCTCCTTCAAGGTTAGCAGTGCTACTTGTAGGATGAACTTTCAAATCTAACGAGTGTCTTCTCCACTTTCAGTGGAGACATGGGAATTTTAGTCTCTTCAGTTACACCCAGGCCAGTGTTGATCACATTTGAAAATCACACTCTTGAGCAACTAAAGGCTGAAGGCTCCCTTTCTAACTTGGTTGCCCCATTTAAGAAGGTTATTTTGATCTTTGGCCACTGAGTGGGAAGGGGACTGAGTAAGAAGTAATCCATTCATTTGTTGCCTGTTAGATGTGGCCTTGTTTTTAGATCTCAAACCATTCCTCAACAAGTTGTGGTGCCTTGGGAAATTTCCTAGCCCTAGCCTATGAATATATCGAACAGGACATTTCAGACAGTGTGTAGTTCACAGCATATCCATTATTCACAGCAGATTATTGGTTAACTATCAGCCTGTCATCAGGAGAAAATGAACCGGGAAATTTATCTCCACATTAGACTTAACTCCTTAACGCTCACAGAGGAATCCTCTCACTCAGGTGCAGGATAGTTTAACTTGAGGTTGGCTCATCCCGAACATACTCAGCTCAGCAGGGGATGCCTTCTCAGGGCAGTGAGGACAACGGCTAACCCACCCCGGCTGCTCATCCTCCAATAACCCACAAAGACCAGACAAATTTTCTAAATTAACTGACAGGGAAAAGCATCTTAGAGTGCCTTTGCTAAAAGGACAAGCTCTGATCTTAAATAGCCCCCAGACGTGGTACAGAAAGAGTGAGGACATGATAAAACAGATAGGACTTTGCTCTGGGAGGGACAACAAGATTTGGCTACGCCATTTGCAAATGCCACCAGGATAACTCTGCAGCCAACACACCTCTGTAGCTGAGATGTGTAAAATCCTTTTTAGTGCCCAGCTTGTATTGCCCTGTTTAAAAGAGCAACCCCCAAGAAAAACTGAAGCTAATGTTGCTCCTTCTTAAATATATGAGCAGCTTCAGTCTACTTGTCGTGGGCTGCAGGGATTGCAGGCACCTCGTAAAATCCCACAGATTTCAACAGGATTTTTCATAACGAAGGCTTATGCTGCAAATCTCTTTCAGATCAACAGCAGGGTTATAGGGGAGACAGGCACAGCATCGGTGGATAGACAGTCCTTTTTTTGTGGGGGGATGCCCTGTGCTGAATACTGCAGGCTCACGCAGGCAAATTCCCAGCAAAAGCATTGCGTAAAGCAATCGAGACATGAGGGGAAGGACGTTAGATGTTCCGCTAAATCTCATTAAGTCTTAAAGTAGCCACATCAAAAAATTAAGTAAAAGGAAAACCTCTTTAAGAGGAGATTTAAGCTGAAAAAAATGGAATCCCTCTCACCTCACTAACTGCCTAGAAGTTGGGTATTTCCTTGAAGCTGGTTATATGTGCTCCTTTCCATTCAGTGCAGAGGAACAGGCACCTCTGCAGGGTGAAGCGGGTTAAGGATGGTTTATTCTGCAAGAAGTGAGGTGGATTATCGGCTAGGAGTGATCATGAAGTGAAGATCTGGGTTGCTGGGCTTTTTTTGTTGTTGTTAATATTGTGTTTCCTCCAGCAAATACACCATGTTATTAAAATCAGGAGAAGTCCTCTGCCCAGTGGTGTCCAGGAATCTGAGAGAGATGGCCACCCTTTCATCCTGTCCTCTCCTAAATCTTGAAGACAGTTAAGGTGGGTGATGGACAGGGCTACGTCTTCTTCAGAGTCCCATCACCTTCTTTTGCCTAACCCTAAGGGTAGGTCTAAATATATCACCTAGGTTCTACCTAGATTCCCTGGAGAAAGGAACTGCTGGAGGGCTAACATCTCATGTTGCCTCCTTCAGCCACTTTGGACATGGGTTGATCCATGTTTTGGAGACATCCTTCCTCCCTCACCTTCCATTGACTCTGCTTTGGACCCAGACAGCTGTGGTTGTAGCAGATGAATCACTCACAAAGGGTCTGCACACCAACACCAACTCCTTCTATGTGCGTATTCAGGAGCTGATGTCGACACATTTGTTCCAGCAGCCAGAGGACAAAGTGCTCCAGCACAGGCTCTCAGTGTGCACCTTCCCGGTCAGATCTGCTCACCTGACAGAGTGCACTGAGTTCCCACCTCTTTTCTTTGCTATTTTACGGTCTTCCCAAGTCACCAGATGACAGCAGCTAAGCTGGGATCTGGCCTGCCTTATGCTAAGGATATGATGAAGCAACAAATCCTGACATTCGTGAAATCCCAGGGCTATTGTCCCAAGCTTTACTGAGGCTGGGACTTGACCTCAAATTCCAGCTCCAGCACTTCTGTTGTGGATGGTGTCAGACCATGCAGGGGATGCCAACTCTTGGGTGAGCAGGGGCCAGTCAGTGAGGCTGGTCTGTTCTTTGAGCGCTGATGGAGCAGTAAACACAGGTTCCATCCAACTCTTTCAAACAGGTACCTCTCAGGGTAAAATAGTTCTTTCAAGGCATGGTGAGGCTTTTCCTTCTTCTGGCCACCCAATAGACATGGAATGCAGGAAATTAAACATTAGCCTGCTTGCATACCCTTCTGCTAGCGCTCGCAGTGCTCCGCTACTCACTGCAACCACAATCGGCAAGATCAGCCCTTTCTGTCACCATGCTCCTAAGCATCTCTGGAGGACATGCTCTAGGTTTGAGCAAAGACCTCTAGTGTATTCAGTCTTCTTACCTCAACAGCTATCTTAACGTGGGACCTGATAGAAAAAAGCAAATCTTTCTGATAACCATTCCAGTGACTCTCTTTCTACAGCTCCTTAAATAGGAGGAGACATTAGCTGATCCATTTGGAGAAGACAGCGTGGCGTTCTGCACTGGGCTTGGCATTGCAATCTTAAGAGCAGGGAGGACTGAGGCTTGGAGGAGGGATATATGCCATATAAAATGGTAAATTGACCTTGTTCTAGCACTAAATCCATCCAGAAGAGACGGTGTGAACCATATGGAAGTAGCTGCAGTGAGGACATATTAGCACGGGCTGTACCCGGGTTTGTAAGCCCTGCTGTGGGCCATTTTGCCAGCGGGCACCCCTCAGTGACGCAGCTGATACTGTCCCTGTCTAGAGGCACAGCTGGCCTCCTCCTGTGACGAGCCACGGTCACATAGGCACGCTGAGCCGGGAGAGACTTGATCTGATTTTTAAACACACTGCCTTCCTAACAATATCCCTCTTCCTTTGATTTCTGCCTGCTTTAAGGGAAATCCTCGATGCTGCCTGTCATCACGGCTCCTCTCGGCATTTAATTTCCTTTTACATAATTACCTACCGGCCAGGAGGAGGAGGAAGACAGAAGCACCGAATGGGCATGGAGGAGCTCTAGGAGACCTTGCACCTGAGTCAGGAGCACTGAGCAAGCTCTGCTGCTCGCATCCATCAGCAGCGCCCGCCACTCAGCGCGCAGCCCCGAGACGTGCGGCCGCATCTCTGGCACAGGCAGGGAGGGAGGCAGGGAGAGGGTGCACCGGGGACCCTGTGAGCTCGGCTGCAGGAGCATGGCAGGCAAAGAGCCCTCCAGGGCTCGGGGAGGCAGGCGGGGACGTGCATTGCCTTGGAAGAGAGTGCAGCTTGCTCGATGTGGTGGAGGAACGAAGGAACTGCATAGCTGAAGAAGGCGGGGGGGGGAGGAGG
>Ga0065711_1026827_pt1 | contig 58832 bp, 30 predicted proteins | sample Hoacrofraction12_FD_59098 | JGI IMG/M metagenome (GOLD analysis project Ga0065711, IMG submission 59098) | Hoatzin crop microbial communities from Cojedes, Venezuela - Epithelial fraction 12 v2 (version 2) | ecosystem: Host-associated > Birds > Digestive system > Esophagus > Crop | place... | reverse complement strand
TCACACAATCCTCCTCGACCAAGGGAAAGTCGTCCTCTTTGTAGGCTTCTTCTCTTACCTCCGGGGCCTGGGATTCCTGAGGGCCAGTCTTAGCACTGAAGACTGAAACAAAGAAGGCATTCAGTAGCTATTTACCTTCTAGCCATGAAAGAAAAGTAAAGAAGATGTTACAAAATCAGGTCTGTACTCTGTGTAGGAGTTCTGAAACATAATGTATCTGATATTCCTTGAATAAAGTAATTGTATTAGAAAGTATTTTAAGTGTATGTCTGTATGGAAAGTGGAAAGAAATGCAAATACAGCCATATACTTCCTTCATGATATAGCTGTAAGTGTATACTATTACAAGAATACTAAGATTGCAAGTAAGCTAATGATAAGTTAAAGAAAAATTTCTGTATTAAGGTGTACTTGTCCCTATATATTATGATACAATCTTTAACTGTATGTCCGAATACTAACTACTTTACAGTTTTAGGAGGTACGACATGTTCCAGGGAAATCTCATAGCATAGGGTAGAAAAGACCTGAATGAGCTCAACCATCTCCAAACTTGTTTCCCTTAACAACTTGGTTCAGCCCTAAGGCAGAAGTTTAAAGAAGAGCTGGACAGATCCATTACTTAAGAAGACTTTGAGAGAATAAGAGAACTTGGAGTGGTATTTCATAGAAAAAAAACATTAAGTCAGCTTTTATACCATGTATAAGCTGCCAAAAGGTAAATACAGTTTCTTAAAAGGGAACATAATCTATAAAGGAAGACTTTATAAACACATGACTAATATAAATTCAGAAATGTTCCCTAAATGACATAGCAAATCAGGTTCAGTATTCCTTGGGGGAAACATTGGATGTGCCTACAAGAGATTTTAGTTTTGATCTGGAGTGTGCTTTTGAAGCAGACCTCCAAGCTGTCTCTGTTTACTGTGCTTTGGGTCATAGAACACAGCAGTCTCAGCATGCTCAGCATGGATTTATTTCAGGTGGAACTAAAATGGAATGCACTTGGAAAGGGCACCTAATGCACACCAACCACAGCCCATGATAAACAGTCCCAAAAAGAAAAAAAAGTCAAAACAAGCATACAAACAAACTGAAATGCATGTTGTGTAGGTCTCAGGTTCTTTCCATCAAGTGCAGCCCTACAGAGCTGTTTGGTGGCTCTGTTTGCTCATGAAGACATAGGTGCAGTCTCTGCAGGTTGCTGTTGGGAATGTATATGGCAGCTAGCATATCACTCAAAAGAACAGAACCTGTGGAATATTACAGTTTACATCGAAGAGGATGTTCGGATATGAGGGGAGGAAAACACAGCAGAGGCAGACACTTTTTTGAAGAAGATTAAAGTTGTATGTAACAATCAACAGACCTTGTGGTGAGATTGCTGTGCAACCTTAATAGCACTGCTCGTTCACAGTAGTAATAATGTTTCTCCTATCCCAAAAACCTGTGTAATTTTGAGTTGGCATACTAATTCCAAATCTGGGTACAACTGCACATTTTTTAAATACTTTTTTAGTTTCTCTCTGTGAAAGGGTGGATAATGTTTTCTTTAACATAAGACAAATGAAAATACATTGTTATAGAATCATGGAATCATAGAATGGTAGGGGTTGGAAGGGACCTCTGTGGATCATCTAGTCCTAGACTCTCAAATTTTCTTTTTTCCTGTCTTATTGGAGGCAAGCTTTACTCATAAACATTGGGTACTTGCTAAGCGAGGTGCATGGTCCATTATACTGTTGTATGAGGTGGCCTGTCCATGTATGATGCTGAAGCGCTTTCAGTTTACCATACGCTTGAAATAGTGCAACTGAGAACGTCACTGTATGACTATTAATCATCTCTTTTGCCCCCTGGCAAAATTACCACGCTGTCTCCTCTTGCCTGGAATAAGTATAAGTACCACAAGATTATCCCACAATTTCAGCTGGAGTGGGATGTTTAAAAGATTCCCTGTCAACAACTTCAACAAGGTTAACTATAATCAGCATATGAAGCAGAAGCACTGAGGATTAAACTGGTGATTTTCTGTCCTCTAGGAATGCATGGTTACAACTACAAAGCGCAAGTTAACTGCAAGGAGCAGGAGTTGGTGAATTATATGCAGTTATATATTGTCACATATAAGATGGGGGAAAAAAATTACTAAAGAAGACAACAGATCCAGCATGAATACAAGTGAGTGTATGATGGTTTAAATACTGTGGAACCATATGAGAGCATCCATGCTTACTCACCAGCAGTCAGTGGTCATCACTGCTAAGAATAATTTGGACTAACAGTGTCCTTTGTGGGGTGGCTAATTTAAGACAATATCCTGACTAATCTAGTTTTACTGAAGGAGGGTGCTATATTCTGCATGTTCTGAACCTTGCAAAACTTGCCATGGCTTCTGCTGGAGCGCTTTAAATGTTGTGGTATGTGTGGAGTAGAACAAATCCCGAAACAATTCCACAAATAACACCACCACATATTGGGGCAAAATTTCTAATCAAGTGTTTGACTCCAGTGATGTAGTTGTTGCAGACACTGGAGTGATACCTCTTACCCATAGAGTACAAACGATTTGCATTTTTCATTTTCCTATAGCTGTCTACATCTGCTTCTAGAGAAACATCCTGACTAAACAAACCTCATAGAGAGGGAGGCAGTGTTGATTTTTTTTTTTACTTCAAAGGTGTTTTTAAAGAACTGAAAGAATTGTGCTAGTTTTTTGTCTGCTTTTTTTTTTTTCCCTACTGTGATCATTAGGGCAAATTTCTTGGCTCAAGTTAAATAAAATGTTCAGTTGTTATCTTTGGCAGATGGATTTTCTTGACAGTGGACTGAATTTGAGGCCCTTTGAGCAGAGTTCAGAGGTCATGTGTGAATTTGTTATGCTTCCTCATTAACTCAACAAAATAAAAGAATCTGATGAAATTCTCATGAAATGTTTATTTTTTAGTGTTTCTACAATATACAATAAACTATGAGGCGTAATTGAAGATAAATATAGAAGAACTTAGATTAGGGGATTATTAAGTCAACTTTACCATGTTTTCAGAACTTAAAAATGTTTTACAACTACAATAAAATGTTTGAGAGTGCTATCAACTTGTATATTTTAATAATTTAATAAACATTCTGCCGTAAAGTGGGGCATGTGTCCAGATCCCAGAGCTGTTTGTGTACAGAGTATTATAATAGTAATGCAAAGTTTTTTGTTTACCTGCATAACAGAACAGTGACCTGTTCTTATGCATAACACTTGGTGAGTTGTCATTAATTTTAATGAACTGCATCTAAGAACTTGCAGGAGTCAGGAGCGTAGCTGACTTCCCCCTCCTCTTCCCCCATCTGTTGCAGGCTGTTAGATATTGCAGTTGACTATAAGGAGGGAGCATCATCTTTCTTGAAGCATGTTGACCTTTTAGGCTCTTGGCAATGTCAATATACATCTTAATGGGAGACTGTAAATGGTTATTCAACTCTCAATGCTTGCCCAAAAGGAGACAAACAGGGAAAATATGAATTTATTTCAGCTGAGGGGGAAGAAGACTGAACAGAATGGGAAAGCAGCTGCTGTAATTGTTTTGGGTATGTTCCTTGGTTTTTTCAATTTTTTATTTTTTGGCCTAACTATGATTTAGAGTGACAGCTTGTTTTGATCATGAATGGAGTCAGTCTCATCAGTTTTCTGGGGTTTTTTTTGCATATGGCCTTGGTGAACTGTATCCTGCCAGCAGAGTGTAATGTGGAATATCTAAGAGGTCTACTCCAAGAGTAGATGTTCTGCACTGTATGCTGATAGCAGTGGAGTGAGAGACAGCCAGGCAGGACTCTTTCTGGATCTTGGCAAAAAAGGCCCAGCAACAAATGACTTAATAACTGCTTTAATAAGAAAAGGAATATAGATACCCAGCAAATTTTATGTCTCTCTGATTACAGGGCACCCTGTGTTGCGGTATTATTTGTTGGAGCCTGGATAGACTTTTGCAGAGCATGCTGTGCAGGGCAGATCTTGCCAATGGAAAGAAGCTCTCCTTTTTGGTCATAAGATTTCCTCACAAGAATAGAACTCTATTCCCAAAAAATACTGTAATGAGAACTTCTTGCTGCAGTCCTAGGTACAGGCAAGGCCAGGAGGGTGGTGCAATCACCAGTACCCAGCAGGAGATGCCTGCAGCCTCCACTATTCCAGTGAGCTGGCTGAGCTCATCCTGCAGCCAAGGAATTTATGCTGCACAGCACAGCCCCAAAGGCCACACAGTGGGTGCATCACAGTACAGCATAGCGCAGCACAGTCCTGCACTTACTTATGTGGACTGCGATGTGCATCACTAGTTCCTAAATGTACAACACTCTCCCCATCAGGTTCAGTAGAGTAGCTATCCAACAATGAAATAACCACGAGTGCAGAGCTATACGTAACATGCTAGCTGCATTTGTTAATAATACAGCATCTAGAAATCATAATTTATCTTTGCTATTCATTTCTGTTCTACAAATAAGAAAAGTATTTTTTTTCTGGAAATCTAAATAATTAAATTTAAAACAAAAAGAAGTCCCTCACAATTTCCTCTACTTCTCCCATGTTAAAAAGACCCAACAGATGAGATGGAAGAGATTAAATCAAATTTGCCATGGCTTCATGAAGGGAATGGTTGTGCAATAACTGACAATCCACATATATAGTTTGTGTCTTACACAAACATAATTTCAGAACCTTGTGAAAAGACATGGATGTCTTGATTGATTTATATATTTATTGTAAAGGAAGAATCCATTTTCTTTCAGACAGTTCTTATTTCTCATGAAAGGAGTCCTCATTTACTAGCGGACTTGACAAAGACCATGTATCAAGTGATTGTTTCTACCTTTGAAGAAATTTCATTTTGTGACTATATAAATATATATATGTGTGCACGTACTTCAGCTACTTTTTGACTTAATGAAGAGCTTAGTAAAAATCAGCATCCATAGCTCCTGTGTAGTCAGATAAATTAGTTAATGCACAAACTGAGCTCTTATGTATTATGCAAAAGATTAGCTTTAACTTTTGCATAATGTGCTACGAATGGCCTACTGTTTCAAGCAGTAGAAGCTTGTGTAAAAGTGGGTTGAAAGCTGAAGTGACGTCAATAAAGTAATTACTCCTGGCTTGGCACATCTCATTCATCGTCAAAAGTTCAAGACCCCCTACAGTGCTGAAAGAACAGCTGAAAGACATTGAAGGTGGGTGAAAGCAAAACTCATGTAACAGGAGTCAGCAGGATGAGCAGAGAATGATCAGTGTGATCTGGATAGCAGGGATCCTTAGCTCTTCAATGTCTGATCCAAAATCCCAGTAAAACAAAAAGCAGTCTTTATGCTTTCTTAAAAATTATTACCCTGGACCACAAAGTGCAGATCCTTGGTATGAGATTGCATTAATACAGAGCTGAATTACTCTGTGAGCTAAACCTTAGATCAATGTGATTTCTGAGGAAGAGGGGGGAAGTAGTCTTTCCTTACAAATCTGGAAATAATTATGTGGTAGCTTCTCTATGTGAGAAACAGCAAGTGTCTGAATTCACATAATGAATTTGATCACATCTGAGCGTGGGGCACAGAGAGTGGATTGCAAATGCACGGTCTCCAATCAGTCCTTTGTTTGGTTCTTACACGGTCAGAGACCTTTCGGTTTCCTCAGGTTTCACGTAGGAAAAACTGCCGTGAAAACACTCTCAAAAAACTTTGGCTTGCTGCGGCAAACAACTTACAAGAACAATAGGTCCATAGTACTAACACTATTCATTATGGATTGTCTGAGTCAGTATTACTCATAAAATATTATTCTCTAGCTGTCTGCTGTTAGACAGCCTGCACTGAAGACATTTCAGTCCCTCTGCAGTCCTGGGAGTCAAACAACCTCTTTAATTGGTGCTAAGAACCTTCTTAACTTCCTCTCACACAAAGGATTAAATGAACATGTTGGAATTGTTAACTCCAGATTGACTGAGGCATGTGAACAGAGCAATTAGAAGAGATATATACTACCACTGATTGTAGAATAGGCTTCTCTTTCTCATAAGTTGGAAGCATGAAGGCATGTTGTGCTGCATGTTGGGCAGGCATACAGGTACCTAAATTAATTTAATGTACTTTTAAACCTAATTTTAAAGTGAATTTTTAATAAAATTTAAGAAGAAATCAGTCAATGCACAAAGTATTATTTCTTTACTTCTTTTGTCCTTATTGACAAAAAATAATAGCCTGGAACAGCCACTTCTCTATACATTAGGGGCAAAAGTTTGCAATCCAATTAATTTTTTACGGAGACCAGCTTAAATTATGTTTTTCTCAGGGTATAATAAGGTCTAATCCACAGTGGTAGTACAAAAATGCAAGCTGAATCTCAGCGTTGCAAATTCTCACAGCTTGCTAGTATAGGCCTTGTAATGGAGCATGATGGTTCCAGTAGAGCCCCGAGCCCCGACAGTGTGTGAAAACATTAGCAAAAGAAATTTTTAGGTCTTCAGGTTACAGAAGAGGAGCTTTGAAAAATGTATATATTTAAAGACTGAAAAAAAGGAGTAACCTGTTTTTGCGGCTGGGGGCAGGGAAGAAAGGACAGTTGACCGGCAGTGGCAGTGGGGGCATTACAGCACCCACAGGGACTAGCTGCCTTGGAGTGTCCATGGCACAGTGGCCTCTGCTACGTGGGATGTTGGGTCCTGTCCTTTGTCCGCACCAGCGCCCGCGCTGTGCTGTGCACTTCCCCTGCCAGCACAGCTTTGTTCGGGAATCACTAAACTGCTGAGGGCCTGTGCCTCCTCTGGGATGAGATCTGCACCACTGCGTCATCAGACAGGGATGGTGAATGCTTTAACCTGCACACTCCACCCGACACTAGCACATGTTCCTGCTCCGACTTTTGCTGTTCTTCTAATTCTTTATGCAGTGCTGCTGAAATTTACTGGGCTGCTCAGGAGCAAACAGGAGAGTGAGAACATCTTCCTTTTCATGGCACGGACAGGCATAGCAGATGGACTAAAAGGACGAGCTGCTTTCAGCGCTGAGCTACCTATGTCTCACTCCAGCCACTCTATCAGGAGGAAGATCACCTGCTTGAGCATTTGGTTAAAATCTTTTTTTGGGAGAAAAAAGCAAGAAATTCACAATTATATATTTCATTCAAAAATTATGTTATTTCAATGCTTTAGTGATCATTTGGGGGGCAGGTATAAGAATGTAAGCAGGGCATCTAATTGTGGTAACTGTTTTCAGAGACTTGGTAACAGCCACAGGCGCAGTGGATTGATGTCAGGTCGTTTTTATCAATCATCAGATGAATTCTCATTGTTTCACTAGGAAGCACTGTTTACAGCTATCGTTATGACAGTCAGTGTTCTGTCTTAATTAGTAATATTATTTCTACTTTGCCTAAAATAGCTGCAGGGTTCTCCTGGGATCTATTCTTGGATACAATTTTGTTTAATCTTATTATTAATGGTAATAATTTTTTTCGTGCTTGGATTATCATCTGTATGCCAATGATTCTATTATTTAAACAAATAATTATTACACTTTACAATTCCATTTGCTGCATGACAATAACAAATTGTAGTTACAGCTTATTCAAAGTAAATTAGTTCTAAAACACTAATAAAATTAATTGCAAGATGTTTGATTGGAAACTACAGCCGGTTAAAATAGGAGCTGTTTATCATAGTGTTTGATAGCACATTACTTACTGGAATAAAGCTACCAGCCTTAAATATCTTGGTGCTTGTTAGCAAACAAAGAGTAATTGAAACTTGGTTGCTAAGAGACATTATTTCTTACTGTTGACAATCATGATTTTCTTTGATTGCTACTTCTATTGTTGTTCATTACACGAGCTAAATGTTTTCGTGTACCACTGTGAAAACATGCTCTGGATTTCAATTGTTCGATGTGATACCACTGGGTCTGTTTAAAAAGCTTTCAGTCAGGATGGCGTGCTTTTGGAAGAGTGGTGGTGTGGGATTTTCTTTTGTAGACGTACAATTTTGGAATACCAAAGAGACATGAATGGAAGCTGTAGCTGCAGTCCAAGGTTAGCAATGCTAGTGTTCTCTCATATACTGCAGGTGGGAACATTTGTAGCAATTCTTTTTTTTATGTCAAAATGTCGTAGCAGCCCCAGATTTACTTTTCAGATGCTAACACTGACTTTCGAGGAAGCAATTTTAGTTATCTGAAACAGGGCTTTATTTTTAAAGTTGTAGTACTCAATACGCTTTGTAAGCTAAGCCCCACAAAAGTGTCTATATTTCACCCCAAATCATTAATTAAAGACCATAAGAAATGTAGCCACCTTCTGGAAGGTTATTCTTTGGCAACTAGAAAAAGTCAAAGCTCTTTAATTGCTGATGCAAGCAGTCATCTATCATTTATTCCCAAGAGATTCTGTTTGATCTGATTATGTATCTGGCCAATTCTGTTCCAAATTATTTGGTGATTAATGCAAGGGATGAAAAATTAACAGCAATACCCCACCCACATTAGTTAACTATTTTGACCCAATAAATAAGCAACATTTATTTTAGGTCAAAACTCCAGTCTGTGGAAACAACTTAAAAAATTGAAAGGGGAAATATTTAAAAGCCAATTTATACTTTTTTTTTTTTTTAGTTTCAATTGATAAATTGCCTTTTAAATGAAATAAAACATATTGTATGCTTATTCTTATTCTGGCAGAAAATATTAGGAAAATATAGAAGGAGGCAGAATAAAGACTTGTACTATGAACTGGAAGGATCAGTGAGGGTTTTTGGTTCTCAAGTAGATACATGGTTTTCTTTGCAGAGTGAAATGACATATCCCTTTTCTCTGGCCTGCTGAGGAGCCCTTCAGCTAGTAAAATCTTCAAGGTGCCTGAGTGTTGCTTACATCTCTAGGAGCAAAGAGTCCACAAATGCAGGAATAACACACTGCAACAATTTACGTGACAGAATCAGTTTACATAGCAACCCACAGCATAAATTTTCAGACTGGGAATGTGAACTTTGGAGAGATTCCAGTCGGAGTTCAAGGGGGAAGGAGCTATGACCAATTTTGTTTTGACTATAGGTTTTATCAGATTGGGAGTTATACCCCTGTGTGCCTGTGAAGTACCTTGAAAAATGAAGTCGGAGCCTGTCCGGTGCTACAGAGCACAGCTGCAATATACATCAGTCCTTACAATGTAAGCAGAACATATATTATAAGAAAGCAGCTCCTATCAGAAAGAGAAACTAAATTTTTATGTGTGTGTGTATGTGTGCATGCACTTGCGTATGTGTGCATGACTGTTGGTTTCACATGGAAACCCAGTGTGGCAAAAAAAATTAAGTCAATTTTAGACCTCTAAATATTGAGTTTCCGTGCTGAAAATTTTGAAGTTGAACTATTTCACGTTATTTCTGTATTTTGAGGTATTTTTTCACTTTAATTGAATGATCTGAAAAGCTAATTCTTTTCATTCATTAATAAAGGAATGGCTTCTATTTCTTGAAACCTCTGGGAAGTGAGGTTTGTATTTAATGTGTTAGTAAAAGAAGAATATTTTGGAAGGGCAGCTGATCTTTCAATTTTCCTCTGAAAAGGAAGTAACCTTTGCAACATAGTGCAACAATGACATATATTGTGTGTTTCCATGTGTAGTAAATACACGCTGATGTTGATACAATCTGTTTTCCTTATGACTGTTTTGCTTTTGTATACCATTTGTCTTAGTATTCTTCTTTTCTTTGTATAAAGTTCCTATTAATTGGCTTACTGTTTAGATACTGTGACTAATTCTTGGTTTCAAGTTTCTAGTTTGATTACTTAATTAATGGTTTCCCGAGTTCCAGTATGAGTGAATGATGGCAGTTGCGTAAATGCAACACAACTAACACTGGTTTTGAGTACTGTAGGAGATGACTAAATGTCAGTAAAGTTCCTAATCAAACAGTTTAAAAGAGTTCTGGGAAGCACAGAAATCAGACCTCATCCAGCAGTCAAGGCAAAATTTTAATGGGTTCAGATGCCTTTTATGTGATCTGAATGTGTTTATTACATATTTAAAGGAAATTTCTCTACTGGAGTCAGCCAGACTAGATCTCTTTTGAGAATCTCTCAAGTTTTTAGCCCAATTTTTATGCATCTTAAGACTTCGCACTGTGCAGGAACCAAGTTATAAATTCTGCAATCTGTTATCTGGGTGGAATTACAGAGTGTGTGGCTACCTCGTCTTTTGGGACTTTATTGATTAAAGAATAAAAATTGTATACATAAAATCTAGTCACTTTGTAACAACGAGAAAGGACTGCCTGTGTATAGAAAGCAGATTAGGCTGGGGTTGGTGACTTTCTGACAGCTATTCCAATATGCTTTATATAGAAGGAAAAATGCCAGAGCTTTAGTGCTTTGCAAAATATTATTACGTAAAGCCTATGTTGTATGTTGAACACAATAGAGGAACAGTAGTGACAGCACAGAGAGATTTAAATTTCTTTAAATGTTCACTCTTTCCGTAACAGTCCCTGTGTTATATCATCCTCGTAAGTGTTGCTGGAGTCTCACAGTTGGACATTCACTCTGGAGAGATATTTGTCACTGTGGCATACGTGAACCACCTTCCCTCCAGGGATTCATATGTATGTAGGGCAATGTGCTGAAGGAAGCCATTTTTGACAAATAGGGAGAAAGTCTTGAGATGGCCTCAGTAAAACCATCATCTGCTGCACAGATAAGCTTCACCTAAGTAGGAAATATCACTGAGCTAAATAAAGGAATACAGACATTGGCATGCTGCATCCATACTATAAGAATTATTGTAAAACAAGACACTGGATTGATGTGATATAATAGGAGAGGTCAGTGTAAAGAGAAGAGGGCAGAGCACTTTTTATCAAGCTGTGCCACGTGTTTTGTGGAAGCTGGTGTCTAATCTATACCAAGATCTGATCCACCTAACATTTCATCTGTGCTTGTCTCTATTTTTTCTCTACACATGGTAGTTATAGGTGGACGAATGGGTGCAACTGTCAATGTAGGTAACTGCTTTACTTGTGTTCACGGTCACATTTTGCTGTCTATGAGACCGTCATTGATTCTTACCAATTTGATGAAGAAATGATCCCATTAGAATCAGCGAGTATACTGGTACAATACAGGGGAAAGGAATCTGGTGTCATCAATTAAGAACGTGTGTGACTGTTCCCTTGCTCATGAAAAAAGAGCAAAGGACTTTCAAAGCTGCTACTGGTACCTGAAACAAGTGAGTTTTCAGTCTTTTTCTTGAAGTAAAGGGAAGGTTTGTAATGCCTAGACCCTCATCTACTTATGATGCTGTGCATGACACTGTCTGTAGGCACTGGATATCATTTACTGCACTTTCTAATTATCCATTACACATCCATTTCTATAATTTCATTATACTCTTCTGGGCTGTAATGATAGGACATGTCTGAACTCTCTCACCCTCCTGTGGCTATGCGCAATGGCCTCTCAGTTCTGGTTTGAAAGGAGAGCTAATCCTCCAGCAAGCCTCATTAAAACAAAAAATCCCAGACATCTTAAAAAAAAAAAAAAAAACTGTCAGGGTCTTAAGTTTGGGACTGGTGCAGGGCAAGGTTTAGAGTAGCTTGAAAATCTCACAATATTTGTGTGCATTTTGTTCTGTGTATGCGCACAACACACACCACTCTGTGTCAAGAGAGTGTTTGATTGCCATGAAGAATAAGATGATGTTCTGCTATGGATGTTTGCACCTCTGTGTTCTGAGTGTAAAATAGATTTGGCATATTATCAGCTCAGACAGGTAATGTTTTATTTCTGTGCTATAATATTGTAAACACCTACGAACAGCAAAAGGTAAAAAAAATGTAGCGTTGCCAATTCGTGTGATGTAATGGTGAGTTTCATGCAGTTTTTGGGTTCTTATAATGTCAAAAGTGAGAAACATGACTTTTATTCGGGAGAAGTTTTTAAACTTTTTCATTATTATAGAGAAGTTCTTGAAAACAGATGCAGAAAAAGGCATGAAGTGTATGTTCAGATGTCATTCAAGCTGCATACAATGTAGCATCACTTAACTGTATAATGAATTTGGGATTGAGAATTTGTTCAAAGGATAAAATGCTTCTTTGGTTGTGTTTTTCATGATGGATGTTTGTAGTGCATAAAATGTGAGCCTGAGGCAACTAAAAAGAAGTCATTGAATGATATTTCTGCTGCTTCCTTTTACACATTTTTATTTTAATTTGTCTCTGTTTCTGCCACCTTGCTCTAGCTGGCATAGTTCCATACTGAGTATATGTTACAGACCACTCTGTTGGGCTCCAATTAATCCTGAAAATCCTTCTGCATATGTTTAAAATTAAGACATGTACACAGGTATTTAGTTACCCGGTGCAGAGATACTACTTGGTGTGAGTAAAGAGTACAGGAGCAATACATTGCCTATCAGTTACATAACAAAATGCCATATGCATCTGACATAAATTAGTCATATACATAGTGGAAGTGAGAACCTCCCAATCCCTATCCCTCAAAAATAAATTTTGAGAGAGTCAGGAACTGTGGGATAGACAATATATTATTTGCTATTCTTTGTGCTTCCACAGGTTGTACTTTCACATAAATCTTTTTTGGATGCTCCTTATGTTTTGGGTTTCAGGTTTTTTTATGCGGCTATAACATTTAATTCAGACCACATGTTTTTCCAGGGGAATATAATTGATCAACTCCTCTTTGCAATGTTCTTTATTTCATATTCACTTCAGCTGCCTGCCTTTCTTCCTCCACCCTAATAAATTCTTTGTTCAAGAATTATTTTCTCAGAAGCTTCCTGATTAATTGTGTCTGTTTTAAAGAAATGCATAAAACAATAATTGGCGCAGGCATTACTGCTTTCTGTTTACAATGTTACTATCTAACTAGAATGACATTCATTTTACTGATAAATGTGAGCTAAATCTGAAATTCAGAATAAAGAATTCACTACATTTTTGTTTGAGAAAAAGATTTTAAAATGCCCCATACTGTAGCTTGTCAAAGGAGATTGTGAATTTTTAGTAGCCAGGGCTTTTACTCATGGTGAATAAATGCTTCAGGGTAAGAGGTCAAGGACAAAGACCTCCCTCAGCTGTCAATAGTCAAGCAATTGATCTTCTCATTTTATTTAATCTCACCAGCCACTTCCTTTCCTTTCCTCTTCCCTCCCTCCTCCCTCTTTCCCCTTCCCCCCAGTCTACTTAGGGAAACTAAATGTTCCTGCTGCCAGCAGAGCTTAGTGGAAGTGTAATATTACACCTATCAAAGGCCCTTTAGGCCATGATATAGACTGGTAATTTATTACTGAAGAACAGAGGCTTTTTTGAAATTTCCTTTAGTTCAGGCAGATCACTATGAATTAACTAGGCAAGAGGGCAGCAGGTGCTCTCATTAAATTTACAGTCACTGGCAGCAGACAGGGAAGTATTTAAAAAAAGAATATGCAGCTGTGCTGACACATGTAATCGCAGCCATCCACAGACACACAAAGGTGTGTGGGGGTAGCCACTGACTTTTGGTCGTTTTGCTTGAGTGGTGCTAGCACACAAGAACCAGCGTGCATTGTGCTTAAGCTTAGGTCCCTCAAATGACAAGTTGCTTCGACTAGACCTCCAAATCTTGTGTGAGAAACAAATGAGCTACTTGCAGAGCTGGGCTGAGTTGAACCTCTCAGTTGAAGCGACCTTGAACTTTAGAGAAGTTCATAGCCTGATCGTAGCTTTGTGGTTTTGGCATTTCTCCACCTACCATTATGTGAGTCTGTGAAATATCAGCTTCAACGGATCTCTCCTTGATCTATGTTCTTGGCTCAGTTTCTTCAGCCATCAGGTAGTGTTTTGTGTATAACTGGTATTTGAAACTAATGAAATGACATTTTCTGCAGAACCAAATCTGTATTTTCCTTAAAGAAAACAAAATTCCACTCAAATCTTCCATCTCAATAATGATATCTTCTCAGTTTACTATTGTAATTATTTATTACATAAAATAGTACTGAAGTGCTTATTTTGTACCCCAAACATTGTTTGAAGAAATGTTTACAAAGTAAACTCTTGGCATTGATTCAAAGCTTATTTAAGTCAAGACTTCCACTGACTTCAGTGAGGCTTACATCTGGCCTGTAAAACCTAGTTGTAGTGTTAGACGTCTGTGCTTTGTTTTCATTAATTTTCCTGGAAGCTGCACACAGGTGTCTAAAGGTACTACACTGACCGGAGTCTAACGCCTAGTTGTCTAAGTTCAATACAATTCTGAAGCACAAATATAATGAAGAGTCAGTGTTTTGTATTCAAAATACATTGTACTTTGTCCACTGCTACTGCTTATGGCATTTGTATATGGCACACTGTTACAAAATCATACCTATATTTTTCCTAATTTTCTTTTTAAAATATTTTAACTAAAAAAACCTGAAAAAAATTAGTCTGGTTGATTAAGGAATATCTAAATTATGTAATTCACCTTGCTTAACTACAAAAAAAAAAATTTTCTCATTTATAGACTTCTTGAGTTTTCTATTTTTCCTGGTTTTTCCTTTTTTTCTTTTTTTTTTTTAGTTTTGGAGAGCAAAGTCATAGAGTAAAACGTAGGATTAAGTCTTTAATTCCCTTTAATCTTAAAAGATAAAGATGCTTCATATTGTATTTTTCAGTATATCTGACCCTTAAAGGAAATAGAGAGAAATATATTGACACAATTCCTCAATAATTTTTCTTTGTATAGACTTCTTTTCAGGAATACAAATCACCAAAGACAAATATAGTCATCTACACAAGTTCTGAGGAAGATGTTGCCTCTCTCTTGTTTTCTATTTACAGTTTCCCTGGGTTCATAAAATAGTTTGATGCTACAGAGCTATGAACAAAGTACAATCCTTTTAATAGAGCCACTTATCTGCTTTTGAGAAGATTACCATGAAATCCCTAGAGATGTTTCTCAGCTAATAAGAATAAAATGAATGCTACTTGAGCACCTGTAATCAAATTACATTTTATTCCCTAAACCCTCGAACGACTCTGAAGTCTTGTAGTTTCCTAGGTGGACACTTTGCAGACCCTGGCAGTGTAGTGCTGGGATTTTCCCTCTCGCTTCTCTGCTGTTTTCCCCATTCACCATCCATTACCACTTGAGACAAAAGCAGAACCAACCTACCCAGCAGAAGACCCCCATATGGATGAAAATCCCAGCATTACAAGGGATGAAGCACCCCACCAGCCATTCCTCCATAGCTGTCACAGCCCAGTCTGCAATGCTGGTGGAACAAGTCCAAAGCATTCTCTTTGCATTTTGTTGATGCACCCTGCTATTACAGACTTGACTGTTCCCATACGACTGTCGCAGCAAGACTGAGGTATCTATGGGGAAAAATAAAGGTTGATTCAAGGAAAGAAAAAATGTGTGTATAGCAAAGTCTGTCACGATTCAAATGAAAAGCGATGTGTAAAACTAATTCTGTGCAACCTAACTTGGTTTTCGATGAATTACAGTGGGTTCAAATTTACTCCGGCGTCTTCAGGCAGAATTCAGTAGTTATAACTCAAAATACTTTAAATAGATATTCTGAGCTTGTTATATGTGTATTTACAAAGGAAATGGGTCATTGTTGCCAAGCTCCGAAGATTTTTTCTGTTATCCCCACAGGATGAAGTTTGGTTTTGTCTCATCATACTAAAATGACCTAGTTGTGATACCTGGATCCATTTCTCAGACTGGGAAACAGAAGTTATGCTTTGCACAAAGTTCATTGGTTCTTCAAGATAGAAGCCTATTTGTGTGACTGATAGGTTTATTCTTGGCCATATGAAAATGCATTAATGTAATTCATTGACTATATCTTTAATTAATATAATTGCCAATAAATCTTCTAGACTACTAGGAAAAAAGCCAACAGATCAGAGCCAGAATACTATTAGACCTCTTAGGTAAAAAAATGGCAAATACTAGCTGTTTGTTGAAACGTCAGTGTATAACTAGATAAGATGTTCATGTCAAGATGTCTTTGCATGGATTTTTGATCAGATGTGATGCCAACTTGATACTGAATCTTTTATTCTCATCTCAGTCTCTGTAATCTGCCAGCATAGGATCCCTAGCGCTTGTGCTGACAGTCTTCGCAATGTCAATCACTTTCCTATTTCAGGTGAAACTAATCTTAAAGATTCAGCTGAAAAGGACTTCTCCAGCCACCTCCGTGTTTCTTAAGGATAGCCTGTCATAGGCTGTTTAAAACATAGAGAAAAGGATTGCTTACTAGGAGCAGTTCTTATTAACACCTACAGATTTATTGTAGGTGAAATACAGAGATCAACTCTCTCTCCCTATAAAGGAAGAAAAGTAACATAGAAATGCCTCATGTGACCTGAAAATGATAGTAAAGCAGGAATTAACAAATTTAATACAGAGGCACAAGATGCCTAAATCAATCATCTTAATACCAAGAATTTTCAGCATCCTATTAGATTTCCATATCTGAGTCATGCTTCATTACTCTATTTCTATATGAGGTCAGTAGATCAAAAATCTGATGAAATAGTTGCTAATTTGTCATCTAATTTTTTTCCTTCTTATAATTAAAACCATTTCTAAAATTTAAGACATATTCTGTAAAGTGAACAGGAGTCAAAGCATATTACCGGTAATGAACTTATTTCCATAACAATGAACTCATTATCTTACTGGCTGTTGAAAATGGATGAGGCCACACTCATGACAAAAGCCAAAGAGGTCTTACAGTGAGGGTTCTTCTGCTGGTGAACTGCAGGAAATCTTTGTTCAATGTTTGGGTTTTTTTTTAAGGGAGAGAATATATTTTCCTCTTCTTTTTCTTACTGTTTGTTTGGCTAACTTGAGTTCATTTTCTTGAACTCTGGGTACTACAAGTTAATACAAAACAAATGGAAAAGGCATTCAAAAAATCTTGTAGGGTTTTCATTAGGATTGAAATAATAATAGTTCCTGAAAACACATTCTCAGTCCTAGAATGTCTTTTAATGATTCAATGAATTAATAGTGATTTATGGACATCAAAATATTTCATCCTATTAATTACTCTTAAAAGTTTATTTTATGAAAATTAATTGGAGCTTAAATGTATTGTATCCTTGATGGGTCACCTGCAGTACTGAAATTCTAGACCAAGCATCTTTCCAAATTTATATACAAATAAGCATTATTAAAATCCGGCACATTTTTTTCACTACTGTTGGCTGAAGTTCCATAGCAGAAGAAACCCAGTATGGTGCCAACTATGTCTACTCTTTACAACGTCCAGAAATCTCAGTTTGCTGATATTAAGACTAGTCTTTGTAATAGCAGCAAATACCATTGGCCATAAAACTTGACTGATTACTGTCAAATGCAATTATCTGCTCTCAACAATATGTTGTAACATGCCTGCTTGAACAGAACATTTACCTTTGCAAACTTTATGTAAGATACATGGCATTTAATGCACCTTTGCTGCAGAAGAGCTCATAATCTTGGCATGTATCCAAAGGAGTATCTGGTTTACAATCAGTTCAGTTAGTTTGTTAACAGACATCAGTGTGACATTTGTTTTCAGGGGTAAGATTTTTCAGATGCTTAATGTAGAAGTGACCAGAGTTTTATTTGTCATAAACACAAATTTATTCCAGAGGATCACATCCTTTCCATTAGATTTATCATACAGATGGTCTAATTTAAATTTCTTTTAAGAATTTCTTCTAGTATGTTCTGTTTCTTTCTTTTCCCCTAAAAATGAGTATCATGTTTTCCTGTCTTGTTTTTAGGGTTTTGCTGAGGAAGATAAGATGGAATAGATACACCATTAATGAAGCGCAATGTAACTCAACCAAGAGTATGAACCACCAGGTGTTCTCACATCAGTCCATGTCTAAAATGAGTATACTGGTATACAACAAATTCATGCTCCTTTGATCAAAGGCTTCTTAATGCTGTGTTGCCTGCTTGACCTCTAATGAGGTTCTGCTCCACTAACCAGAAGTCACGGCGTAACTTCTTCATTATAACCATTGTTATCTTACACCACTTTTGTCTACCCTATTTATTGCTGTCTGTAGTATTTAACTTTTCTCTTCTCGTTGGTAATTTAGAACAGATATATCAATTTATTTACCCTATTTGGGTTTTCACTGTATTTTACCTGGACCTTTCTTTTTTTTACAACTCCCCCAAAAAACATGTTAAAATTAGGGGACAAAATGAAACTAAAAATCATTGTGGTTTAAAGAATTTTTTCAGGTCAAATAATTAAAAATTATGCATAATCATCTTTTTAAGTATAATTACAAACAAAATGAAAGGAAATGTATTTATTACACTTTAAACCATATGCATAATTGAAAGGTGTAAGAGGACTGAGTACATTAATTACATTGTTTTCTATGCTGTTTTTATGTGTCAGTTTAAATACAGAGGAGTGACAAGACTTTTTTTTTCCAGTTGTGCTGGGATCCCTCACCCACCATTATAGTCTCTGAAATGCAACATGGAAATCACTTCATGACATCAGAGGAATGTGGACAAGGAAACAGAGGCTTAGCTTTTGTAGTTGAAACTTTAGGCAGGATTCTAGGCTCCCATCAAGGAACCTAAGCATAGTCCTGTTTTTGTATTAGGGTGAGTAAGTTCTATTAGAAAAAACGAGTGTAAGAATTGTAGGATTCAGCGGATTGGAATGGTCATATTTACCAGACGAAGAAAGGGAAGGGCAATGGGGGAAGACAACAATGGTGCCTTACCTTGAAGCATACACCAGAACTGCAAAAACGTGTTATATCACTGTGTGACCGAAGTGAGAGACAGCATGATGATTGTTAAGCAAATAAAATTGTTTTACTTTTTCCCAAAACTTAGAAAAATACAAACATATTTTTTAAAAACCAAATAAAGCAGTGGCTGACACAGTGCTCATATTATAAAAATCTGAATAGTTGAAACTGAGAAGTACCAGATTTTGGTGTTCTACTTTGTTTTTTTAATGTATACTTCAAATAGACATTCTCTGTCATTGTCTTGTTCTAACCCAAATACTAGTGTTAAAATGAACAATTCTTAGGTTTTGAAGTTAGTGTAGATGACCAAGAAGTATCTGTCTAAAATGAATAATTGATAAATCACCTCTACTCTGACAGAAGTATTGTTGCAGTCCTTTGGTATGATTCTTTTTGTGAAGGAGAAAGAAATTTTAAAAATGCGTGTTGTAATGACTTGTCTCAAGGGACTCTGACAAAAGAAAAAGCAGTTTCTTGTTTCTCATTGGGACTTCAGCTGAAACTGCCTAACAAAGGCAAACAGTAATTACCTTAAAATTAGGTGTTTATACTTGACTAATATCAGTCCATAAAGACAAAAATTTGAATGGCTGTTTAATGCTGTACAGTGACACTCCTATCTCTGAAAGAAAAAACTCACGAAAAAAAGCTGAATTTACTGGGCAGGTGTTATGGCCTTGAAAACCTTTGAAAACTTCACCTCTAAACGGTGCGTGCACAGGGCACAGATTGGATGTGAAGGCTGAGATGCCTCTACTTTCAGCAATGACCATTGAGCAGGGACCATAGAGACACCTCCGAGTCCTTACAGTTTGGGTGAACCATCTGTGGGTGTCTGTCAACCATGAGTTGAATCTTATCCACTGTATGTGTGGTGAAAGATATCTCTCCGTATTTTAGCCTGCATTTTATGAAAATGTGTTACTTAGTAATCCTTTCTGAGAAGTAAGATATTTTCTTTGGGATTTTGGGATACTATTGTATTGTATATTGATATATTGAATGAAGCCCTCAGTGGGCATCGCAGGTGGGACAAGTGTAACTCATGTCATGGCAGAAGAATGCCTTGCCTCTAGTTCTGCTGAAGAGGTGATGTTACAGGGGGCTGTTCTTATACCTGTGGTTTTTATTGTCCTTTTTCTTCCCTGAGGTTGTGAATAATTCTCTTCAAATTGAGGAGTGAGTGTCCCCTGTAACACCAGTTCCTGCCATGTGTTTGTACTGAATCAACACAGGTGTGTGTTTGCTGAAATACATATGTCTAACCAGGAGTGATCTGCTCAGCACAAGACATTGTCTGCTGAGCGTATAGATGTATTCAGCAGGAAATAGTTTAACTTACTTAAGGCATCTGGATTGCGGTTCTACTCACGTATATCTCTCTCTCCGTCTCTCTTTCACTCCTTGTCCATCTGCCTTCTTTTTCTGGTCTTGTTAGTCCTTCCATCTCTGCCATTTTCAATATTTCTGATAAGTAGTCCTGGAGGTAGATGGAAGTCTTACACATCTGTAATATGTGCAAGCCTTCTATGGCTTTAATAGCATCCCAGCAAGTTTAAGTCTTACTTTTGCAGGGGATTTTTTCTCTTCTGTTCGTTGGTGTGTACCATGGCAGGATGTTGTGACTGAATTTCTGTTTTTTTCGCAGACTCCTACATGAATATTATTTGCTTACTAGTTGGCTGATGATTTTGATCATGTTTGGCCCCTGTACAGAATCTGTACCATGCCAGTTGCATTCTTCTGTTCCAGAATGAATTTAGCACCTTTTCTGAGAGAGTTTCTGTTCTCAGTGAAATCTCTCTCTCTGATAGGCACACACACATATATATGATACTCTTCTGTACACTTATTTAATCTTAATAGCATCAGTGCATTGAAGAAGCAGATGCAGCTCCTCCTATAGTATCTGCCTGTTCTGACAGAATGATGGAAGTGAGACCTGTGTCATAAATGTACTGTATTTTTTATAAAGATAGAAAGTAAACCTTGATGTTTTATTTCCCCTCAAATTATTTCTAGTCCCTGCCTTGAAGCCAGCACACACTTGCTTTGATTAATGCTTTTTATCAGATTGAGGATCCTTTATTTTCATTCAGTTGCCATATTTCTGGGCTGCAAAACTGTTCTTCAGTCAGCTATGTACAAAAAAGCACAGAAAATAGGACTTGAATACTAGTCTGTTCTGTGCCCCATGTCAGCACAAACTACACCAATCTGTTTTGAAAACTCTCCAGTGATGAATATTTGACAATCTCCCCAGGCAATCCATTCTACTACTTCACCTTCCCTTAGGAAGGTTTTTCTAATCTAATCTTATGCTCCCTTATGCGATTGAAGTTCATTGTCTCTTGTTCTAACTGCCATTGATGTGGAGAAAAAGGTATTCTCCTCTCCCTTGCTCTGCCTCTTTTTTTTATGTATTTGAACACTGCTATCATGTCCCCCTACCAGGTTTATCTTCTTTGAGCTAAGCAATGCCGGTTCTTTTAATCTTTCCCCATAGGTCACATTTTCTACGCATCTGATTATTCCCAGTTGCTCTGCTCTGGATTTTTAAACATTTTTCCTGTAAGGTCTTTTTGTGGATTTGCTTACTTCCACACACTGCACACACATACCAAATCCCCCTTCCCCCCATCATACACACACCTCTATAAGGGGAAGCTGAGGGATCTGGGTTTTTTTAGCCTGGAGAAAAGAAGGCTGGAGGAAACTAGTTGCTGTCTTCAACAATCTAACACTGTATAGTGAAGACAGAGCCAAATACTTCTAAGGTGCCCAGTGAAAGGACGAGAGGGAATGGTGACAAGTTGCAGCAATGGAAATTTTAACTGAATGCCAGGAGTGAGAGTGGCCAAGCACTGTAACAGGGGCTCTGAGAGGCTGTGAAACCTCCATCCTTGGAGAATTTCGAAACTCACCTGATCAGGAGGAAGTGTTGCTTTTAGTATATGTTCAACTAGACGACCTTGAGAGGTCCTTTCCAGCCAAAATTATTCTCTGAATCTGTGTTGCCTAAAAATGGTCATGTTACAAAGTGCATCAGTAATGCCATAGAGGTAGAAAGTGCAGGATTAATTCACTAAATTCTAGTCTTGTCATGTATCCCTGAATTATGCTTGGCTTTTTTTTCAACTTTATTGACTGAAATTCACCTTATTATTTCACTATAGCCTCCTGAATAACCAATAGGACTGCTGCCTAGGAGGCTTTTCATTCTCTCTTTGTTCAGCTGACTCTTCCTCCTTAACCCTTCTGAAGCTTTCTTCCTTTTTTCCATCCCTCTTTCTCTTTTTCTTTCATTCAGCTTGTGAGGATCCTTTCGAACTTCAGTAGTCCTGCCCTTAAGAGTGTTTCCAGCTCCTACCAGCTGGTTTAGTATATGGTAGATTTAATAAGTATGTTTTTTTATCTATATCATCAATATAATTCATGATATTACAGGACCAGAATATATACCTTCAGCTTTGGCAAACCTCTTCTTTAGGACAAGAGAACAACAACTGCTCTCTGAATACAGCTTTCTAACCAACTTTGCATCTACCTTAAGCAATTTCATCTCTACATGTTTTGCTAGCTTGCTCATGAGCATGTTACATGAGACAGAATCAAGGCCTTTTTAATTAAAAAGATGGCATTTTGTGCTTCTGCTGTATCCATAAGGCATGTTATTCTATCACAGAAAGAAATTAGATTGGTTTGACATAATTTGTTCCTGACAAATCCTTGCTGACTGTTGTTCATCTTTTTTTTTTTTGTTTTTAATGGTATTTTCTGATGATGTTGGCAAAATATCTGGCTGGTTCAACATTTTTTTCTCAGAAATGAAGATACCTGTTGGCTCTAAAATTTTCTGTGGCTTCTTTTCCTTTTTAAATCACCTAGATGTGCCTTTTCCTGTTTACTGGCACCTTTTCTGTCTTCTCTGATTTCTTGAAGATCCCACACGGTCTGGATCCCTGAGGACCCAAAGGGGTGAAACACGTCATAACTATGTGATTAGAAGTCCTTAATACTTCAGATAATCTGTGATCTTTTATTTCATAATTGTCTTAATTTCTGTGACTTTTTTGAAATCCTGCAGTTCATTCTTCTGAACCTGTTGGTGCTCGGGCACCAATGTTCTGCCTTAAGCATTAGAAGAGGCTGTCTGTGTTCCCCCAAAGCTAGGACTTGCTTTCTTCATGAGACACACATCAGCACTTTCTGAATCTTTCCTTCCAATCACATCACTCTTCCTAACAACTGTGTGTCAGGACAGTTAAATCACAGCTTTAGTCTTGAATTAATACTTATGTTTCTTCTTTATTGTTTCCCAGTCTTCTTGTATAGGTGTACAGAAATCATAAGCATATAACGAGTCAGTTCACTGAACTTCTTTCCTTCTTATGGTGCTACTATGAATAACTTAATCCTTCTTACTTTAAGGGACTTTACACAGGCAGTTGCTCTTTCTTGCTCCCAGTCAGTCACAGCTGAGGAGTCTCTTCTGTAAAGCTAGTGAATGTCATGCAAAGATGTGTAAACCTTTTTCATGACATAGAAACCACCCTCCGCCACTGGCTTGTAGAGTCAAGGAAAATAAAGAACTCCTGGTGAACCACCTGTGCAGCCCTACTTTCATCTGTAGGATGAATCTGTCCTGGTCTGATCCTTTGACCCTTGATGGAAGGATTAATGAAAATACCATCCGAGCCTTTGACTTCACCCTTGCTCTGAGCCTCAATGTCACTTTTTGCTCTGTTTAGAGGCATTCTTGGCAGTACTGTTAGCACTCAGGTCCTTTGTTACATCACATACACTTCAGTAGCATATGCTATTGAATAACCATTTTGGAGGGTCTCTCTAAGAATTTGTCATTAGTCTTTGTGCAAATAGTTATCTGTCCTTGGGCACACTGCAAAATCTCTTTTACATGCAAACACTATTGTAAGGTATTCTTTTTGAGTCTGGATAAGTTCATTCTTTGTTGATGCAAGAGTCCTTTGTTAAAGAACCAATACTGTTTTCTAGTAGTTGTTCCTTAGTAGCTACTCACTGCCAATATATGATTGGTGGCTTGTTCATACCATGAAATGTCAAGATGTGACTGTGATCAGTGCTATGATGTAAGACAGCTGTATATTGGGGAGATTTATAACACTTGATAATCACATGATCTGCTTTTGTAGTGATAACTGTTAGGCATGGTCAAAACAGAGAAGTCAGAAAGTGTCCCAAGGATAGTATTGCACTTACTTTTAGAAATTATTCTTATTTGTAATGAATTTCTTATCTATTTCTTGGCTGTAGCAAGCAAACGTGGGAATGGTGGTGCTATGTCATGGCTGGTACCACGTTCTTTTCACAGCCATTAATACAGTATATTTGGTTAGAAAGCTGCCTTCTGCATATCCTGTTCTTACTGTTTGCTGGCAATCAAAATTCGGCTGTACGTTTCAGCAAAAGATGTACTTAGCTGCAAGTGTCTTTCTTCTGTGAGACATCTGTTCCTGTGGGGTTTTAGCTACTAATTTTTGCTGATGTTATTCTTTGGTATTAAGTATAAAGAATAAGAATGTGTGTGAATTTTTCTCTAATGGTAATAATGATATCGGGGAGTAAGGGTGGAGTACTTAACTTAGTTAACTATTAAGGTTGATTTAATTTAAGAAGACTCCTGGATCAAGAGGAATAGGTTTTAATTCAAAATTTAGACACTTCCTCAACATTTTCCAAATGAAATAGTTTATTTCAGAACTGTCAATATTTTAATTTTAAATACCAAAACAAAGTTCTTCATTTAAAGATTTTTCATGTTATTTTTCATTTCAACATAGCTTTAGATGTTAAAATGCATAATCTAGTCTTGAGGCAGACAAAGTTTCGTTGCTTCTCAATAAAATCACAAATTACAGGAAATGTGTGATGCTGAAGGACGCAGAAGCAAAAGGAAGTCCAGGTTTCTATACTGACATCTTTCATGTCCAGCTGTCAAAGGAAAGGAACTGTGGATGTGTTATGCGATGTGAAGTGGAAGGGTTTGATTTTTAGGCTATTTTGTGGGAAGAAAGATTTTAGTTAGGTTGTGTGATCCTCCATGTTTGTTGGAAGAGAAAAGAATTGTTCCAGATCAAGAAGACATGAAACTACGACGGAATGAAACTGAAAATGAGTGACTGTAGTAGCTGAATTATGAATAACCTACGTGTTCTCAGAAAAAGTTCATCCTGCCATTTCTGAAGCATGGTAGAGTGGTCTGCAGGACAGGAACCTGGGGCTTTGGCTGCTCTAGAAGGGAAAACCAACTGATAACTGTCAAAAATAGCATTGCTTGTTTTGTCACAGGTGATACTAAATACCTAAGGAATAAAGTTGTGAAAGAGAACTGGAGAACAGGCACCAGGAGGTATTCTACAAGCCAGAAAATTGCACTCAATAACAGGATGGCAGCATTTCAATTGTCTATCTAGATACAGAAAGAAAAAATCAACCTGCATTACTGGGGTGAATAATTCAGTCTGATTGATTGACATCTAGGGTCTCATGCTGCCAGAACAGAAGAATCTGAAAGAGGTCTATAAGTTATCAAAGACAATTTGCTAGCCTAAAAAAAGTGTATTCAAGACATGGGAACTTAGAATTCATCTTAGCAGATAGAGATCAGGTTTTTTTAAAAATAATATTTGTTTAAATGTTACTGCATTTCTGTTGTTCAAAAAAAAATGATGACTGAGGTCAGAATTTTTTTTTAATAAAATATCTGTCTTACAGAGGAAAAATGTGAATGATAACTGGATCCTGTCACAGAAGTATCATACTACATGCTGCCAAACTACATTGTTGGCATCAAAACAAAGACCAGGACCTTTTAAGCTACAAACTAATATGAGGTAAGTAGAAAAATGAGTTAGAGTTGATCATTGAATATTCATGCAACATATAAAAAGTAATCAAAACCACACAGAAATGAACAGAGGGAATTATAAAAAATTGATTGGAACACAAGTTGAAATAAAATCAAACTGTGTGTTTTGAGATTACAGGGGTCAAAATGAAGCCTAAAAATTGCATTTATTCATTATTACATGGAAAGGATGGGATTGTCAGTAGTAAAGTAGAGGAAGCATTCAATAAATGTTCTTGCAACCAGATATTGTACATCTGATGGTAGTAGCAGTGACGATGATATTTATTCGCATTCTATAAGTAACTCTGAAGGATGCTAGACTATAAAATCATCAGGTCTTAATTATTTGAATAGCTTTTAACTATTCAAAACAAGATTGCTGTAAAGACAGTAGCTGGTGATGTCTCTGATCCATTAACACAGGTTTTCCGTATTCTTTGAAACATGGAATATTCCACAGAACTGGAAGGAAGCTAATGTTAAATCTATGTTTTTAAAGGGACTTTTGATGCTGTGTAAAATTATGGGTCTATCAAATAAAATAATAGAATCTTTGGTAAAGTTATATCAATAATTAGTAAAGAATGAACAAATAATAAAAGGAAAGTAATACAAAAATGAAGAAATTCTTATTCCAGTTTTTTTGGAACAGAGTTTTGATCATGGCATGATATTATTTATTTTTTTTTTTCTTTTTCCATTGTTTTATTTATGACCAGGAAGATATTTCACAACCATGACTGTTAAAACATGAAGTTGACAGAACTGTTTGGCAGAAGGCGAATATTACAAATTTATTAAGTTACCTGTGCTCCCAGGAAGATGAACATCAGCATACATATGTAGTCAAATGTTTAAGAATATAATCGATACTGATTACGAAAAGGACAAGTAGTCTTTCATGGGAAGCAGAGCTTGCAAATAGTTTTTGTGAGTAAAAAGCGTACATAGTTGGTATTTGTGTCCATCTGCCTGCTGTTCAAGAAACATGTAGATAAATCGTGCAAGCTACGAGGAGAGGACATACAAATAATCAAGGATGGGAAAATACTCCCCTGTACAAAAATCTCGGAGTTTTCTAATTGTTTTGCTGTAATAAAGATGATGCACAAAAGCAACAGTGCAGAAGTCTTGAATTTAGTGGTCAAATTTTAGACTCCAGAAAAGAATTAAGAAGGTAAAGATGAGGATTTAGAAGTTAGAACCTTGCTAGGTGACATGGCCAAGGCTACAAACAAGCTAAGCCTAGAGAGTCAAGTTTCCTCTTTAGTTGTTTTCTCTGATTTCTAATGATTACTTCAATTACAAAACATGGGTGAAGAGTAGCTTGGTAACTGCAAGAGTCAGTCATGCCACACAGCTTATTCAGACATTTTTTCCGGGCTTTTTATCCTGGGTTTTTTTTTAAGATATCTTTCAGGATCAACTTTTGGCAATAGTAAAATTCTTCACGTGCTTTCTGAATGTTTCATTCGCCCCTCCATTTTGTTACCAATAGACTTTATTAACGAAGATGCACTTTGCAGATTGCTGCCTTTAACAGCTCTTGCAGCTGCTCTTGCTTTGCTTGGCTTTGTGTTGAGCTCTGTTGCAATTTCAGATTTTTCCCATTGTCATCTAAAGAATGACCAGTGGCAGAGCACGTCCTTGTCTGAGTCCATCTTCTTGTGAGAGAGGAGTTTGGTATGCTGCCATGATTATGGTTTTCTTTCTTCTTTCTTTTTTTCCCTCTCCCCCTCCATATACTTAGTTTCTGATTTCATGCACCTGCAGGAGCTGTCTTGTTGTTGAACTCATGTTCAGTGTTTCTAAGTACAAAGAGAGAGAAAGCGCAAGCCAAGACAGTGGGATATTTCAAGTTTCATTTTTTCTTCACATACTCACACTCCTTTCAGTAAGTATTTCCTGAAAATACATTTTCCTACTTTCTCTAGATGTAAGTGTGTACTAAACATACCTTTAAATTTTTATTCCCATGCTGGTAAATTATCTCTTGTAATTAATATGACCGGTATATTACTCTAACTAACTTTCAAATAAACACATTTATTCAGGTGTTTTCTGAAGAGGTGAATTTCTTTTTTGTTGAAGAAAAATTTGAAGATGAAGCTCCTTCTAGTACAGAAATATGTCATTTTTGTTTTCTGATAGTTATAGTATGCCTTTAACCTCAACAACATGATAGAATTTCCTTATGTAACACTATTGGCACTTAGAAGTCTCTGATTGCAAATTACACTTTTTTCCTATCTTTTTGGTGGAGTTCTATGTTGTTTTTTCCCTTTGAATGTGAATTGCTTCTCTTTAACATGATTTCAGATGGGTGCGTTCCTGCACACATCATCTTGCAGTGTACTTAGAAGCCAGTTTTAAAACAGGCTGAACTTTGCACACATGCTGTTTTCTTTCCTTTGGAACAGTTTAGAAAGATGCTGTCAGCAGATATGTAGGAAACAAAGCAGCATGAAGAAGTAAGGGCATAGTTTTCAGCATTGCAAGAACTAGTACAGGGTTTGGAATCCCAGGAAAAATAATTTGACAGGTTGTGGAACGAAACATTTAAAATTAACATTGCAAATCCTTTTCCTATTAGTAGTGTTATTATTTCCATTACTCTTACTCTCTTGCCAAAATCATTCAACTTGCAAGAAAGGAATGGAGAAATTTATCCCAGCAGAAACTCAAGAAGTTCTTAAGAATTCAACACTTGGCTTGAAGAATTAGAAATTATGTATTTAGAAAAGGGGGCCAGGCAACTGTGTTGCAGAACAACTCTGTGAAAAAATTCCTCTTTCTTCAAATTGTTAAACATTAGAAGAACCATACTGATAGAAAATAGAGAATGTAGAGAAAGTTATTATTAACTATAATGTAAATATTTTTGAAATTTCTTCTGCTTTGTAACACAAGTAATCTCTGTCCAGACTCAGTCAGCATGCAGAGTTAATGCGTTTGAATGATGCTTCATAATGTGCTACAGAGAGCAAAGTGCACATACATAAATGTGGAAGGAAGAGTCCATTGTAACTAAATGCAGTCAGGGGAAAAATGCTGCCTATTTTCTATGGCTGCAATGTAGCTAATAACAAGGAGATGGTCATGCAGGAGCAGGGAGTAGACTCTTTGCAGTCAGATCTGGTGCATTTCAGAAGTTTGCAGAGACTGGTCTAAAACTGGTAGCCTGAAGAAGTTAAATGCTTTGTGAAATAAACTCCGTTTAATTTTCTACATCAAGCATTAAAAAGTAATTTATGAGGATCGCATACACCCACCTGTGTATTCCACCAACTGGCTGATCCTTGCTCTGCAGTGTCTGCTAGTTTCCAGCTATGCATTTGATTTTCCATGTGTTGGTACACATTTAGGTAGTGAGCAGGCAAGAAAAGTCTTTCCTCTGACCATTTCAATAAAGGTTAATCTCAGCTGGAGATTTCCTGAACCCCAGGCCCTAGGAGACGAACCTCCTCAGACTGGGCAGAGCGGAGCAGGGTGAGATTCGTCACTGTGGGGCTGCGTGGCGCCTGTGAGGATGTAAGGGGAATGAGAGAGAAACGGGTAGCAAGTCTGGAGAGGATGGGACATTAGAGTAATGTCTCTGGAAAGCATGCCTTTGTTTTTATCGACACCCACGGCCAAGATATTGCTTTACAGACACAGACTAGCCCTTAATCACTGCGCATTACAAGCCCAAATGGGATCATTTCCAGTGCTACACACTAATAACACTTATTAGAAGACCCAATAAAGCTTTCCTCTGTAGCCAGGCTCTTATGGTATGGTATCATTACATAAACAAGCCTTGGAAGGCTGTTTCCAGTTACACGTAGCAGAAGGCTTAATCTGAGAGGCCCAGTAGGGTGTGATTTCAGGCTTTTTTTCTGTCTACATAATAGCAGACTAAATATTGAGGATGATTTGGGGACCACAGTGTTTCAGCCAAAAACATCCCCTGCAATAAATTATTTCCCTTCTTTTCCTCCTTCACTTTAGAGACACGGAGGGTTTGGGGGTTTTTTTCTTATTTCTCTTTTTTTTTTTTTTTTATTCTGGGGAGTCTGTACCAGCATCGGCTTCCCATATGTTAGAGGCATCTCAGGGTTTATCAGTCAGTCTAGGTCAATTGAGATTTGCTGTATTTGCTTTCATGAAAGCTGTGTGTACTATATAGTTCTTGAACTGGAAATCACACAATGCTCCTTATTTGCCTTCAATCACTAGCAGATGCAGAACAGTCAGATCATTTCCTTTTAAATCGACCTAAGGGATTAAAGGAATTCAAAGGCATTTCCAGCTAACTAGTGCCCCTGCCTTCCTTGACTTTACTTCTTGAGCCTTCAGGGTCAGAGTCTCTGGTAACTTAATCTGTCTCTCTCTCCCCCTGATTTGTTCACTTCCTTCCTTTTGTTTGCCTCCGGAGCTGTAACTGAGTAGCCAGGCTCAACTCTGGTGTTTGCTGGCTTCCAAATTCTTAAACCAAGCGTTTGTGTATATCTGGTGGGAGGTGAGTTGAGAGCACAGGAGATTGAAATGCAGCTTTGTAGTGGTTTTGAACCTTTAATGCGCAGATATTAATCGGCATAGGATTGCATCAAAGGTAAATGTGAAAATGAAGATGGTTGGCAGTAGCTTAAATTTGCCATTAAAGGGACCCAGTCTCCCCTGAAAAAAACTGTAGAGATTTGAGGACTGAAAACTGCTCTCAGTGCAGCAGAGTATTGGGAACAAGAGTAGATCTCCCAGTGTTCATGAAAGCTGTCCTGAAGAGAAGGAGTCAAGAGGGGCAGTCAGCAGAAAGTGGAAAATGCAAAGGTGGGAAGAGAAGAGCAGGGCCACAGTCTGCTTCTGATCAGGGATGGCTAATGGCAGTTCTGCATCTTTTGTTGGTTTTTGTTTCAGAAATCGGTCAGGAGTCTTTGTGTGGATTGTCTCAACTATCAAGGGACAGGAGCTTACTTAGCAGGTGGCCATCTGAGAAGTGGCTACTGCTTTTAAAAATACCTCTACTTCTTTTGTTCTCTGCCTGCTGCCATGACTTTGGTGTTTCTAGTTTTGACATCTGCTCTTCATCCAATTACTCATTTTGACTATGTACTTGTAGGGCATGAAAGGGGCTTTCTTTCAAAGGCTCTATGTGTCATTACTTTCTTTGCTGACAGCCATCTTCTGTATAAATCAGTTTCCATTAAAAAAAAAAAAAACAACAAAACCAAACCCAGCAACCTTCTAACCACACTGGTGATCAAAAAATAAAAGAGCTTGCTCAACATTTTTTACTCAAATTTCTCAAAATAGTATTGATAATAAAAAGGTAGATATTCAAAACTCTCACAAATGCATCATTAATATCTGAAAGTTAGAAATTCTTAATTGACTGAACAAAAATCTTCAAAATATGAACCAGATCTTTCCAAGCAAGACAATGATTTATGCCTTGTATTTGCCAAGAATGTGAAAAAATATTCTTTTGTCATTATTAGAACTGCCACCTTTCTATTCAATGAAATATGGTCATCCCAACAAAGGTAATTTAAATGCTTATTTTGCCTACTCATTCCTGAAGAAAAAGAGGAAAACATTTAAAATAGAAGAAAGAATATAATGCCTGGTCTTCCTGTAATAAAGTTGAATTTTCACATAGCAAGCACTTGGCACATAGAATTATCATTTGTGTGACTTCTTCATTGTAAACCAGAGAGGCAAAAAACTGTGAGGGTGGAGCAAAATGTGAGGTACCACTGAATCCATCCAAAGTAGCCAGAAGTGTTTCCAGCAATTTTGTCATTATTTGTTTGGAACTGAATCTAAAGAGCCTGGGGAAACCCAGAAAGATATCAAGTTTAAGAAATCAGTGGGATCTGAGGCGCAGATACAGAGCAAAAATCTAGACAATGAACCTGAGGAAAAACAAGAATTGTCATTCTTTTTTTGAGGTTCAGTCCTAACTTCATTTGTTCAATTATTAGAAAGGAGGGAGGAAATGTTAATGAAGATACTGTATCCATACAGCAGCCTCCTAATCCTTGGGCTCCTCCTTTTGTGCACTTCTGTAGGAAGTGCTAAGTCCTGTCATTTTTTACTTCCTGGTGACAAGGATGAAAGCAATTATATAAAGTAAATAAAACCTTTACTGTGGGAAAGATGGAAGGAAAGGCATTTTTCTTCATTTTCACACGGCATCTTCTCATAAATCAAGCAGCAAGTTAGAGTGGTTTTAGATGAAATTGAAATATCTGAATTAGCCCGAGTATGTGATTGTTTCTAGCAAGGTGTGAAAGTCTAGATTCTTTTAGCCTATCCAGGATGCACATACTGCTAAATTTTGAGTCCAAAATACAGTCTGTCATTCTTTTATATGAAATTTCTCATACATTATACTGGTGAACAAGGTACACCAATTAATTGCCTCAGCAAAGAGGAGTTGGTTATTGTCTCCAATTCCTGCCAGTTTTGGAAGAAGGCACCGGCAGCTTAGTGAAAATGACCTCTATGGATAAGCCCATGGACAGAAGAAGTGTCAAGGTGGCTTTGTCCAGGTGATTTTACTGAGGAAAAACATAGGGGAATTTACGTCGTCCTTGGAAGTCCAAGGCAGACTGGTACATAGTTACAGTTAAAGCAAGGAGCTGCATGGGCACAGTTTGTGCCGTACAAATGCATCAGGTCGCAATCTAAACAACAGGCATACTATGAGACATGCGGAGAGAGAATCCTCATGCAACTTGCTAAAATACTTATTATTTAGTGTGTTATACTCTTATTTTAAATGATCCAACAGATGGTGGTACTTTCTTCTTCAGGGAGGCTAGACTTAGATTTCAGAGCACGGATTTTTTTTTATATTTGATCTACATTTTTTTTGGCTTTCTTCCATCTTCGGACTCACATTTATATCTTCTTAGACCAAGAACCTTGTACAGCTCCATACTGCAGACAACCATGTAGTGTCCTGTAGATCCAAGCTTGTTTCCTTCTGTGGATGACGAACAGAAAGAGGGACTCAGAGGACCGTTCATAGTCAGTCCTTGACTTGGATAATTCTGATGTCTCCCTTGTGCCTGCATCCTGCAGTTAATCACAGCAGCCATTAATTGTAATTAGCTGATCTTGCAGTGTTTTGTCCATGGAAATACTCGAATTGACTTCCATAGAAGAAAGCTCAGGACCTGCTTTTCATCACGGTGGTCAGTCCTTTATTTATGGAAGTTCTCTGAACTTTCTCTGACATATGAACAACTTTCTGGTTTATCTGAGTTTTTATGAAGTGAATATTGATGTTCGAGTTCAGTCACACCACTGCTATACAGAGAACTGTTACCTCTTATATAAGAGATATGATGGCTTTTTCATACAGTTTCATAAAGTGTATTGGTCTCTTTTGCCAGCAAGTTTCTATTACAAGTGCTTTGCTATTTTTGAGTTTTCTTAGTCTTCTTGAGCTTTTTTACCTTTGCTGTTTTACAAGTACCTCCTTCCTGCTGAATATCTGTTTCAGTTTATTTTCCCTCAGACCCATTAATTTGCCTTTTTCATGTTGAATCTCATTTTGTTACTTCCTGCCTATATTTCTGACCCCTCTAGGATACTTTGTTTTATGATTAAACAAAACCGTTCATGGGCTCCATGAAAGAAGAGATCGTGTATTTGTAGGTTTGTTTTTATTGAATCATAGTGAAAATTGTACCGTAAGGGAGGGCTTTATTACATTTAACTACTTAGCCAGGATTTATTAAAATAAATAGCATAAGAGTCAAGACCTTCCAGATGGGATCTCACTCTAAATTGTGCTTCAAAATATATATAGGCTTGTGGGTTATCTACATATAATTCCTCTGGTTAACGAAGCTTAAATCAGCCTATATTAGTTGCTCATTATTGTGGGTTCAGATGCTCCAGAACACTTTATATATCATGGATTTGGACAGGTTGAGTGTGGTGACTGAGGGGGATTTTCCCATTTCAAGGTTCATTGTGTGGGACCAATAATTAAAAATATCACACAAAAAATAATTGACCTATACCCTATGCTCTGCCATGATTAAGACGATTCCAGTATTTTGCGGTCCTCCACCATTTTTAAGAAGTCTTATTTTTTGTCCTGATGTACTGCATAGGGAAACTCTAGTGCGAGGCCAATTAGAGATTATGTAACTTTGGTGCAACTTAAGGGAGACCTGGATTTCTGCACAGAAAGTGTCTTTTATCAGATCATAAACCTCAGCTTATTTAAGAATATCATAAGAATCAAAGCCACATTTTTTGGCTGGTGTGCTGAAGACCCCAAAACCTCCAGTTAAAAATTGGAATATTTGATTTTGTAGAGAGTTTATAGGAAACGAAAGTATTTTGCTATGTAAGTGGAAGGGTTGAAATGAGCCAGGTTCTCATCTGTTGCACCAGTGCAATGATAAGCTACTGATCCTAGTGGGATGACATGGGATTTTTTTCTGGATTCACACTGGCCTCACAGAGATCAGAGTCTAACCTACTATTTTTTAATCGACTTTAGAGAAAGTATCGAGGATATTTGAAGGATTTCTGCAACACAGGAACTATGTGAACAAGTAATTTTTGCTTTACATATACGTATGACAAAGTTTTAGGGAAAACAGCAGGGAAAAAATTCCTTCACAGAAATGACTTACAGGTAAAATACTTTTTTTTTCTCCTTCTTGTTTTTCAACAGTAAAGTGATGGTAAGGTTTAAATAAGCATACTGCACAGCTATGGAAGAAATAAAACTCGCAACTGTATTACATCAAAAACTAGAGCTCAGGCAAGCTAAAATCAAAGCCCGTGTCTAGTACATCAAGATCACCTTCAGGCTTTGTCTGCCCGCTCAAAGAGCTTACTCTTGATGAAGGGGAAAAAAGCAGGAGGGAGCAAGGTTTTACACCGTAACTCACATTCCGTATTACATAACAGCTGCTCTGGGCTTTTCCTCATCCTTTAAATCTATTCTTTACTGAGGAATGAAAGAAAGGAATGAGAAATCTATGGGAGGAAGTGTGCAGTGCCTATGCAGAGAATCTTGTCGTGCTGACAGCTTGCTGTAATGCCATTTAAAATAACCACCACCAGCTAAGGAAACAGGAACACGGTTGTGGGCTGCATGCACCTTCCCCTTACCCCCTGCACATTTGTGCTCATTACAGCTCTTTTCTTTAAGCTGCTGGCTAGACAGCTGGCAGTGCCTCAGAGGAGAGCCGAGTAAGGGAGCATATAAATTACTGCTGCGTTTTACAGCCAAGATAAACTCAAACTGCAGGGTTATAGCCTGAACTGACACACAAAAAAGAGAACCTCGCAGGCCTCTGAAAGGCAAAGGGAAAAAGAAGGAAAGTGTATTTTGGTGAACCTACCAGTCATGTTTTGGGGGTGGATGGAAGAAAAGACACATAAAATGTAGGCCTTATTTAGGTCTAAAGAGAAGAGCAAGGTTAATACTTCTCTGCAACCGTAAATTTGCAATTTTAAATTAGTATTTTTTTAAGGTAGCTTTAGGCTTGCTTGTACTGTGTCATCACTGTAGTTTTTCCAATATGGCAAAGGAAGTCTGGTGATAATTTCCATTTATGCATTTTATTAAGTGAGGCTTAATATACATGTAATTTCAAGTGGGTCAGTGCTTGGGTAAAGTTCCCAGATGAACACTGAGAAGGCTGGTCTGCTTAGAACAGTCTGTGCTGACTCCATGTCTCCCACTTGGGATAAGCTATAGCCCATTATTGGAAAGAATGAGTTCAAGATACACCACAGTGTGAAAGAGTTATTAAGGTTAGAATAATATTTCAGATCCATGCCCATTTGTGGTTGACTTTACACAGAAAAGAACAAATAGTGGTTCCTAACTTGAGGAGTTTTATTTAATCCTGCACCCAATGTTGGGTACGTTATGCCAGAGAACAGAGGATTTGTTTGAATGCAAGTATGGCTTTATGCAGCAGCATAGGATACCAGGTGCCAAATATTCATGCATTTCTATACAGACATGCCAGTCTATTACCTCACACTACTGCAAGTATTTTCTGCTAATGCCACATAGTTTGTGCAACAAAAAAAGCTGAAATTGTATACGGCTTGACTTGTTCCCTCAGGAAAGAGTGCTCAAGTGTCAGAAGACCCACAAAATAAGTACTGGGCTTACTTACATTCAAAAAGCTGCAGACTGGAGCACAGCATGTGGTGTCTATTACTTCTCTGCTGCAAGGAAAAATAAAGCATGAAGCTTTATCTTTCAGCCAGAAACCCTGGAACCTCTGGGAGACCACAATCTAAATCAAGAATTAAAACACTTCCCCAACATAACTTCAAATTAAAAAGAAGCCCTTGTACTGTGCTGGCAAAGGTATAGATGAAGGACGACTTCAAAAAACTTGAAAGGTTCTCATATCAACTTGATAACTTTTCTAGGTGAGAAAAATACCAATGCTGGATATGTATTTGTTGTGATTGGTAGAGTCCTGAGAGGTAAGAATGGGAGTTCTTAAGAAAAGCAATCATTTGTTTGCTGTTTATTAACAGTATTATTGTGCTTATTTTAAAGATATTAGAGTGTGTAAATAAAATGTCATGACTAAGGAAAGTGAGGCAAAATATTCTACAAAATTAATTATAATAATAGAAATCCTACAAAGAAAACCCAGAACATGATTGTGGTATTTCAAAATCAAAGCTGTACTGCCTTTATACAACACTACATTCTATACCAAGCTGAGAGACTGAGTTTAACAAAACTTTTTTGAATTCAGTTCAATTTAAAAAAGTTATAGCACTAGGGCTTAGTACCAGGAGAAAAGGCTGAAGAAAGGGGCTGACAGGAACCTCGTGAAATTCAGCAAGGGGAACCGTCATGTCCTACACCTGGGGAGGAACAACCCCAGGCACCAGCACATGCTGGGGACCACCCGACTGGAAAGCAGCTTTGCAGATAATGCCCTGAGGGTCCTGGTGGACACCAAGTTGAACATGAGCCAGCAATGTGCCCTTGATGTAAAGAAGGTGAGTGGTATCCTGGGCAACATTAAGCAATGTATTACAAGCAGGTAGAAGGAGGTGATCCTTCCCCTCTGCTTGGCACTGGTGAGGCCACACCCGGAGTACTGTGTCCAGTACTGGTCTCACCATTTCAAGAGAACCATGGACATACGAGAGAGAGTCCAACAAAGGGCCACAAAGATGATGAAGGGATCAGGAGCATCTCTTGTAAGAGGAAAGGCTGCGAGGCCTATGTTGGTTCTTCTCAGAGGATCTCACCAATATGTATACATAGTCGACAGAAAATTACTTTGTTCTTTTGCTTTCTGAATTTGACATATCAAACAAAAGTATAGGAACTCATTCAAAGAAACAGAGGTGGTTGCATATCGCCCATCTGTATCTTTTTCAAAACATACTTAGTCTTTTACTTCCAGTTACTCCTACAGAACAACCATGGAGAAACTGCTGAAATCTGTCTTCCTGAGTTAGACGGACCAACATGGGGAGAGTGAAGGAGTGGCTTGGTCCAACATAGAATATAAAACTGAACAAATTAATGAAAGAATTTCATAAAGAGCAACAGACGTGAGATGGCCTCAAGCCACAGATGACTTCCTGGCAACTGGCGATGCCCGTTGTCATGATGGTGAGCACATCAGAGAGACCGGTAGTGGGAATCCCATTGTCATGGTGTTTAAGTTGTTCAATGCAATTGCTACATATATTTTGCTAAGTGTAACTGAAGTTCATATTGTGTTCTCTAATATACTTTGTGTCACTCTGCTAAATCAGAAATTCTATGCAACATCAAGTAAAATCAAATAAGTAAATTTAATGTTAAACTTTACACATTCAATGTACGGCATATTTAAAGGGACCTGGTCAGAGAGTAGTGGACTCTGGCAAGCAGGTTCCTCCTGGATGTCAGGAGACACTTTTTCACTGTGAGGGTGGCTGGGCACTGGTACAGGTTATCCAGAGAAATAGTAGAGTCTTACACCTTGGAGATACGCAGAAGTCTTCTGGACAAGGTCCTTGGTTACCAGCTCTTGGTGACCCTGCTTGAGCAGGGAGTTTAGACCAGATGAAATCCAGACTTCTCTGCCAACTTCAACCATTCTGTGATTCTGTGATTCTCAGAGATCATGTCTTGCCTTACAGAGAGGCATGTTGCCTCTCTCCTCTTCACACATTTCAAGCAAAGGTCCTTCTTAAGCCAGGAATTGATAGACAATGTTTGGGTCATGCTGGTTACGTTCAGATACTGCTTCTGTTTTGAGATGCTTAGTAATATACAACGAATATGTGAAGATGACTGTGTTCAACAGATGCTCAAAACAGACTTGACTTGGAGTTCACTGGAGCTTTCCTGAAAGGCTCTGGGTCATCCCTGGTGTGTGTGCTCCTTCCACCAGCTTCAGTAGTGCTGTTACCTTGCAGACAAGAGGCTGTGGTCCTGCTCTGGTGTGCCCAGCTGTTACACCCGCTCAAGGTGCTGAACCTCTGTGAAGACAGTGAGGGAAAAAATCAGAGCTGCCAGACAGGATCTGTTTTATGTCACACTGCTAAAGAGAGGAAATCTGAATTTTACAGAGAGCCTGTTCATTCCCTTCTTCACGAAAGCACAAAACTTCTCGACTAACCCTATATTTTCTGTAAATGCTGCATTAAGCCCAAGTGCAGATTAACAGTCACTTTCATAATTATTACACTTACAGAACAGCTTTTCATTACTAGAGATTTCTCCCGGACTCTGGCAGAGCACCTTCACAATGTCCTAAACCTGGCATTGATACATAATGTCACCAGTATGTGACCGGACATAAAAGCTATCTAAATACTGTAATCTGTTCTCAGTCCACAATAACACAGCAAACATGCATCCTTTCTGCTGTCTGTCATGAATCATTGTGCCTGACAAGTCCAGGTAAAAAGCTTCATAACATCGCATGCAAGCGGATAGGGTTTGTGGGGATTTTTTATCCATATGTAGTAACACTTCCGTGGCTGTGAGCTCTTCCAGTCAAGTAGAAGCAGAAATGGGAAATGGTTTCCATGTTTAATAAAAACACATGATGTCCATGATTCTTGGATTGCCCTATTAGATTTTTTTCATTATAAATGAGTGGTAATTCTTACCTGGAATTGAATTTAATTTCTATATGTGCAGTAATGATTAAATAGATTCATAAATAGAATAACATTTAGTGGTCGGTAGTTAAAAAGCATCTCAAAACTCACTTTGCTGAGGTTCTGATACTACCTTTGCTTTGGAGATAGGCTTTCAATGACTTCTTAGGCTTCTGGTCAACAAAAGAGAAAAATACACTTTTCTGTTTTATTGTCAACTTTTAACATCAGGAAGTCATATATACTAATAATGTTTACTACTTTTGTAGCAAATAAAAGTATAACATTTCTTCAAAGGAATTTTGAATTTATCTAATGATATCTTCCTCCAAACATTACATTTCTTCAAGGCAGGTTTCAACAGTTACATTATCTCAAATTTTAAACAAATGCACTAAGTTATTGAAGACACACTGTAATCTAAACCAGATGTAGTAACAGATTGCCTTGTGATTGAAAGGGCCATATTATTGCCTTTAAAAAAACATGACTTCTGGAACTTTATTTTATATCTTTTGAAGTTAGACATTTGCTGGAGTGTCTGTCACATGATCAGCTGTTTTCATGGGAGGTTACCTTTATAAAGATCTGGAAATTACTGAGTTATTCCCTTTAGAAAACTCAGACTTCCTATGACACTAAGTAAGGCACCAAGTGGTATCAGAGGTCAGAGGTGCTCCAAACTTTACTGATAATTTTTAACTTGCTCATCAGGGCTTCATATGTTATTCCTACAGTTGTTCTGTTTCTCTTTCACAAATCTTCTCCATTCCTCAATAATCGCATAAGAACTCTCCAGTTTGTTATTCCCCACTTATGCTCTTTCAGTGGAGTCATGTTATATGATACCGTGTTTTCCACTTCAATGACATTCTGTTCACTCACTTGACATTCTTAATCCTCGAGTGTAAGAAGTCAGGCAAGGAAGGGAAGAGATCAGCACAGCTCAGTTGAGACCTGCTGGTCAAACTACAGGGCAAGAGGGAACTGCACAGGCAGTGGAAGCAGGGACAGGTATCTTGGGAAGAGTACAGGGACACCGCCCCGTTGCGTAGGGATGAGGTCAGGAGGGCCAAGGCACAGCTGGAGCTGAATTTGGCAAGCAATGCAAAGAATAACAAAAAGGGCTTCTACAGGTATGTCAACCAGAAAAGGAAGGCTAAAGAAAGTGTTCCACCCCAGTGAACAAGAATGGCCACCTCATATCAACAGAAGAGGAGGAGGCTGAAGTACTCAACATTTTTGCCTCAGTATTCACCAGCAGCCTCTCTCCTCAACCCTCCTCTGTTGATGGACTGCAAGTTGGGGACCAGAGGGGTAAAGCCCCTCCCACTGTAAGGAAAGACCAGGTTGGGGACCACCTGAGGAACCTGAACGTACAAAAGTCTATGGGACATGATGAGATGCATCCCAGAGTCTTGAGGGAATTGGCTAAAGTCATTACCAAGCCACTCTCCATGATATTTGGAAAGCCATGGCAGTTAGGCAAGGTCCCTGATGACTGGAAGAAGAGAAATATTGTGTCCATTTTTAAAAAGGGTAGAAAGGAGGACCCTGGAAACTACCACCCTGTCAGCCTCACCTCTGTGCCTGGGAAGATTACAGAACAGATCCTCCTACAAGTTATGCTAAGGCACATGGAGGACAGGGAGGAGATTCGAGACAACCAGCATGGCTTCACCAAGGGCAAGTCCTGCCTGACCAACCTAGTGGCTTTCTTGGATTGAATGACTGCATCAGTGGACAAGGGAAGAGCTATGGATGTGATCTATGTGGACTTCTGTAAAGCCTTCAACACAGTCCACCACAACTTTCTCCTCTCTAAATTGGAGAAACATGGATTTGAAGGGTGGACTGTTCCATGGATGAAGAACTGGTTGGAAGGTCACAGCCAGAGGGTAGTGGCCAACAGCTAGATGTCCAAATGGACGCTGGTGACAAGTGGTATCCCTCAGTGGTCCATAGTGGGACCAGTCCTGTTTAATATTTTCATCAATGACTTAGACAGCAAGATAGAGTGCACCCTCAGCAAGTTTGCAGATGACACCAAGCTGAGTGGTGTGGCTGACACATGTGAGGGATGGGATGCCATCCAGAGGGATCTGGACAAGCTGGAGAAGTGGGCCTGTGTGAACCTCATGAGGTTCAACACGGCCAAGTGCAAGGTCCTGCACCTGGGTAGGGGAAACCCCTGTTATCAATACAGTCTGGGGGATGAAGGGATTGAGAGCAGCCCTGCAGAGAAGGACTTGGAGTTACTGGTGGATGAAATGCTTAACATGCGCTACCTATGTGCCCTCGCAGGCCAGAAGGCCAACCATATCCTGGGCTGCATCAAAAGAAGCACAGCAGCAGGTCGAGGGAGAGGATTCTTTCCCTCTACTCCACTCTGGTGAGACCTCATGTGGAGTCCTGGTGTCCAGCTCTGGAACCCAGAGTTCCACAGGGTGGACACAGACCTGTTGAAGCAGGTCCAGAGAAAAGCCACAAAAATGATCAAAAGGATGGATGATCTGTCCTGTAAGGAAAGGTTGAGAAAGTTGGGGTTGTTCAGGCTGGAGCAGAGGAGCCTGTGGGGACACCTTATTGCGCCCTTCCAGCACCTGTAGGGGGCCTGTAGGAAAGACGGGGAAATTATTTGCAGCAGGGCCTGTTGTGACAGGATGAGGAGCAATGTCTTTAAAGTAAGGGAGGGGAGATTTAGGCTAGATATAAGCACAAAATTTTTTATGATAAGGATGTTGAAACACTGGGACGGGTTGCCCAGAGAGGTAATGGAGGTCCCATCCCCAGAAACATTCAAGACCAGACTTGACTGGGCTCTGAGCAACCTGATCTAGTTGAACGTATCCCTGGCCACTGCAGGGGGGCTGGGCTGGATGACCTCTAAAGATCTCTTCCAATTCCAAGCATTCTATAATTCTACGATTCTATGAATCACGTGAGAAAGGCTACATATGTGTCCTTTTTATTTTTTTTAGTTTGTTTTTATTTCTAGAGTTTAATTTACTGACATAAAGTCCAGGGGATGACCAAAGAGGTCTTGATATTGGAAAGCACAGACCAATTGAAAATGAAAGTATTGCTCTTAGTTTTGGAGTCCACTTTTCCTGGATACATTGTATTTCTTTTGTGATTATTTCTCGTGAGTTACTTAGTCCATTTACTGGATATGTATATGGGCCTTGCAACTCATCTTTATTTTGTGTACATGGAAATAATGTGGGTGTTTTTGATAAGGACGTAGATTCAGTAACAACTTTCTGTAACATTTGCAGTTTATCCTGGATACGAAGGACAATAAGAGGAGAATAATAAGCAGTAAGGTCATCCTAAAGCCATCATCATTAAAACAAATAGCCATTATTTTCCACTTTCAAGTATATTTCATAGGATGGAGGTGGATATGTAACTCAGCTGGACTCAGCGTGCAAAACCTCCATTTTTCCCGGCTGTTACACCGTGTGAGACAGCAGAAGTATTTCTTGTTATATATGTGAAGGTAAACTAATTTTGCAGGTGCTGTAGAGTGCTTTTCACCAATAAATAAATGGTAATGATACATACAAGAATGGTCTTAATGAAGAAAGGCAAGTGTATGATAATCTATGTTATTTTTTTAAATAGAAACACAGACTTTCAAAATAAAATTTGTGTGGTCTCTGAAATCCATCCTAGATAAAACCGTGCGTAGTCATAGCCAAAGTATGTCAATGAATTCCTCTCTGGCTTTTCTTTGAAAAGGAAATAAAATAGCAAGTACACAGAATGTGGAACAAATTACTGCAAGCACAGAGAGAAATCAATTATTCACCATTTATTACAAAATAAAATAGCTCAACATTTCATAAATATGACGTACACTAAATGACTAAACGATGACTATTACACATGGGTTTATTTCTGTCTTTATTATATTTTGCTTTACAGAGCCCTTTAAAAGAGAGGAGGGTATTTATATGTGGCAAATTTACTGGGCAAAAAATTTCCGTTCCATTTTTGGTTATTTCATGCACTTGAGATTTCACTCTTCCATAAAATTCCTCTACGATAATGGAAATTTTTCACTTTGAGCCATATGAAAGTTTGCAAAGCCACTTTGGTGCGAAATGTCATGCTTTGCAGTTCTGATCAGACACTTAGGAGGAATAGTGGCTACATTTTAAATTTGTCTTTTGAAGAAAGGTATCAGTAAAAATGAACAAAAGATCATTATCTAGAGCAGCTGGCTATTGAAATGTTCTTGTGTATTTCTAATTTGTAACAGACCTGAAAAAAGAAAAATCATTCTTTTTTAAAGAAAGGAAACAGTGCGCCTGATACTCCAAGGGAGTTTTAATCTATGACTTATTTGTAAAGGGACTCAGATGATTTTGCAGAGCCTTGTCTGCTGATAGATCATCTGCCACAGTGACAGCTTCTGATAAATTCCTTGAGTGGAAGGCAGATAGGGATGTAACTGTGATTTCAGTTGAGAAAAAGGAAATGGAGCCTTTCATTTCTAAGTATTTTACTTCCCAAATATAAGTCTTGAAAAGGTGATTCCTTAGTCCAGTTTCTGAGATGAGATTTTTTGCTTTGGATCTTGGGGGGGAGGGATGCCGCAACTACTAAGGCAAAATCCTCATTCCACCATTGTCCCTTTTCTTTGGGATGAAGGGGCCAGAATACCATGAATGAATCCTAAAACCCCTTTCTGGATTGCAAAAGAGTTCCTTCTGGCAGGCAAGCTCTAGTGAAAAGGGCTTGCTTGGGGTCAGGCAGCAAGCAGAAAGGGTCATGCTGCCTCTGTTAGGCGGCAGAGCAAAGCATGGTATGTATAGTCTGTTGGAAGGCAAACATGCTCCTAGGGCTATTGTAAACATGCTGAGGACCTCCTCAGACCCTGGACCAGTGAAAACATGACTGAGAGCTATCCTCCTGGCTGCATCCTCCCTTGGTTGTAAGCTCAGTGCTGCATGCCTACAGGAAGTGGTTGCAGATCTTAATTCTGCAATTTGCGTGCACGCAAGTGCCTCTCTGGTTGAAGGGTAGTAGGTGGAATGCAGTCCGTGGTGAAGCATCAGAGCAAACAACATGCACAAACTGCTAATATGGGAATCTCCAAATGCAGAATCAGTCCTTTAGAGCAAATAGCTCTTCCTGCAATCTCAGTTCCTTATGTTGTAGTTCATGCTCTAAGCAACTTTGAATCAGTCTAATGAGGAGACACCAAATTTGTCCGGAATTAAGTTTCTCTGACTTTGCTGAATCACATTAATGCCTCTATTTCCTCAATTTTACCACTTAATCTGGGATTTAACAAAGATGTTTAAAGTATCATGGCTCAAAGGTAAAGCAGCTTTTTAAAGCAATCACTCTGGCTGTTAAGGACTTCAAGTGATGAAAGAATAGAAAAAATAGAAGTAATAGAGATTAGAGATTTTCTGAAGTCTTTTTGAATTGACTAGAGGGTATCTCCAAAAGGTAGATGGTTTGATCAGAGTTGCAGACATATTTTCTTCACAGATTTTAAGACTTTCCTGAAATTATAGCCTCTCTTTCCCAGAACATCAAGAAATACTGGGTTGACTGGTGTCAGAATTGATTTTTCAGTGCTGATCTGATATCTGTGGTAGAAAGTGAGCAAACAATAGACGATGACATGCAAGTGGACAGCTTTGCAACTCTTAAGATACATGTTTTGCTGCTCCTGGGGATGAAGAAAACACAGCAAAACCAGTCAGATGAGTATAGCAAAGCTGTTTGCACAAGTGAAAAGACAAAAATTGTTGGGCACAAAAGCAAGAAACGAGTTTTGAAAAAAAAAGGAATGAACTTATTTCTCAAAGGTACCCCACGATTTGTGATCAAGTTAGCAAATGTCAAATAATGCAGCTGCAAAGGGGGCAGGTGGTTGTCAAATCCAGAAACCGTATTTGCATTTGCACTGATTTCTCCGCTGAGTGAGTCATCACAGTTTCTCAGAAGCTGCAATGCCAGACAGATCTTCACGTGGAAATAAGACTTTGTTAAAAATATACTTGTTAGGCATTTCCTCTTTACATCTGATGCACGCCTCAGTGGATGTCATAATATTTAAATGCTCACTTACTGTTCAGAGTGTGTAAAATGCACAGCTTGAGAAAGTACTTAGTCACTTGTGCAGGACTATGAAGTCAAGGGCAAAAGGCAAGAGTGAGTTTCCAGACTGAAAACTAAACTGCTGGATGAAAAACAATAAGGATGGTGTTGGATACAGACTCACAACACCACTCATACATCTTAAACAGATCTTTGTCAGGCACAAGATCGCAGAGTCCCCCCAGTAATAATAAAGCAGCATGCCTTCCGTTTTTCACTTCTCTCTTTGAAGAATTGTATTTAGGAGCCAAGTCTTCTGACAGGTTTGACAAATTTTTATTACTGTGTGTCCAGCACAAATAGTTCTTCTCAGCACACTTAGAGAAGAGCAAAAATCTTTTAAAAACACAGAGGTGCTTTCAGCTCCAGTCAAGTGAGATTAGTCAGGTTAGTGCGGCTGCATGGCTGCAGTCATTAATTGAGAGCCAAGGGAGATCTGTTCTGCAGAGAGCAGAGTATTTTACAGCATATCACAGGTAAAACATCTTCTGGTCAGTATTAACTCCCAAGCCTTGTTAAACAGCATAATTGAAAGAAAAATGTCACATAATTTTGCTCCTAAATAATTGATAGCGGCTGAGCACTAGACAAAAGGCCAGATTCTCCCTCCCCCCTCTGAGGCTCTCCAGGCCAAGTCTGCAGAAACCTGCCTGCAGTCAGTGGAATTTATGGGGGTGTAAAAATATTGTAGCTGATAAGCGAAACAGGCTTGGTACATACCTGCACAGCTTTTGTTTAGTGTAGTATTTGTCTTTTTTTTTCTTAGCCCTGTTTTCTTTTGCTGAATATACAGATGTGTTCAAGAGAGCAGGGGAAAATACCTTCAGATATGCAAATAAAAGACTTAACTGACAACACTGTAACAAATACTGCTGGCATGTCTGTTGTATTTAAAGCAGCTTAAGACCTAAACAAATACAGGATTAAATTTTCTGTTTAAAAAAAAAAAAAGAGCACAAAATCAGGTTACAAGCTAAGAACACTTGAAAGAGAAAAAAGAAATATATTTTCCTTGTAGAAAAAGACAGATGGACGTTAGAAACAGAGATTATTAATAGTTCTTTTTTCAAACAGGAATTTTTGAATGCAATTTATTTACCAATTTAGGAATCATTTCCTCTAGTGCTAGGGTGACCTTTCTAACTTTCTAGGTTCACAAAAGACCTTCTTCACAGCATGCAATTCATACACGGCTATGAAATTTTGCATAATGCAAATGACACTTCTTGATCCGTTTTCCTCTTTCTCTTTCTTGTGAATTGCAGCTGCTACATCTGTAGCAGTTTCCATAGTAACACTCAATTTTGGACTCTACTGAAGGGTGGGAATGAGTAGCTCGAGAATGACTGACCAGGAAACATGTTTAAAATGAACAATTACAAAACATATAGAGCCTACCAGGAAAAAAACAAAACAAACCACGAAAAAGCTTAAGCCCTTTCTAGCCCCTTACAGTGTTAAGTTAGCCTTCCAAAACCACCCCAAACAGCAGTTCTGAAAGCATAAACCATTAACTCTGTGACCTGAGGTTTGGCAACTTGGTGAGAGAGTGGTTTCTACTGTGAAGATTATGGTACGGGTGTCTTGGTACTAATTTTTAACGCTAAAGAGTCCTCTCATTTCTGCAATCGTTCCTCTTTCTCTCAGGAAGTGAGCTTGCCCCAGTAACATCTGTGATGGAGTCTCGTGCGACAGCATTAAGGTGATCTGGGCAGGCATTGCAGTGATCTCAGTGCACTAAGATTTAATACTGATCGCATGGTAGTTGCAAGGAAAAACAGTTAATAAATTTTATATGCATTTACTTTTGCCCCCGACAAAGTCAACTTTAGGGACCAAATCCTCAGCTTCAAACGTCACTGTATTAAAGGGGTGATTATACACATTTGGCTAAAGCTGGAAAGAAGACCAGCAGTGTTATGAACTGGTAGCAACCTAAAGAGCCTGGACAGCTTCAGAGAGTCTACCATGGCTACTGCACAAGTCCTCCCCATGGAATGAATAGTCCCTAGAAATAACAGTTGCAAATCACTTCAAAAGGATAGAAAATACAGAAGAGGACAGAGATTTGGTGGCTTAGCACCTAAAATTCTGAACCTTTCACCTCTGGATCCATGCTGAATGCCCAGCTTGAAGTCCTCAGAAAAAAGTATTTTCTACTTCAAAATGGAAAGAACTTACCATACATAATTGGAACTGATTTAAGATAAGGAGCTAGAATAGTAGTTTTATGAGGTCATGACCTTCTAACCTGCACGTTTTGTCATGGTGATTCTTACAGCTGGTGACATTTAGTCCAGGGAATAATTTGTCTTGATGTGTTTTTCGTTTTTGCTTTGGGTTTGGTTTTGTAGCAGTCGCACATAGATACTTTTTGTGATGAGTCTTTAGATGACCTGAATTTACTTATTAGAAGGTTGATTATCTAGCTAACCTTTATATAAATGTAATTCTCATTTATTGTAGCAGATAAATTACAGTGCAAGTGCATATCCAAAATCTGCTTTACAAAGGCATGACTGAATTTCCATGGAAGGAAATTCTTAAGCAGACTAAACAGAGAAGACGGATTGTATGCTCTAATGCCTTCCTGGTGGGGATGGACCATGTGGCGGTTCCAGGTCAACCAGAAGTCTTAATTTCATGCAATCACTGTAGACACCTTCTAGAAGACTGAAGCAAATCACATGACTGAGCCTAGAAAATAATGTTTATTTCCTGTTATCATCCTTTTCACAATGCAATTGTTGCTGTATAAGATGGCTTGGCCCTGTCTCAAGTTGTGCAATTCTGTCACAGCTGGGTTTCTGTGTAAGGGATGAAGAGACTTGTAAGCTCATGCGGTCTGTATCCGCAGCATACGTGAGCAGTGGCTATAGTTTGATTGTTAAAAAAGCCTTTGCTTGAGTCTTGGCCAGAACAGACATTCTGTTATACACAAAATAAATAAACATATTTATGCATACATGCATGTGTACACATTTGTCAATAAAAGATAGTGCTTAATGATTTGAAAGAGATTTCATCTTGTCCAGATATGACTTTGCTAACCTTCTTTAGAATTACTATGATGAGGAAGAGAAAAAGCACCTTAAGAAACAATTGAGCAGAAGTTTAGCCATACGAATTGTGATAGCTTAGGGAGAGTGGGAGAAGGGAAAAAAATAAAATTTCAGAAAAAAAGTGAAGTACTACAAGATGACTGGTGAAAAAGAGTTAAGTGCTTCACTTCGTGGAGATTGGAAAATGGAAGAACACAAATCATTACAAAGGAAAAAACACGCTTGAAAATCTCTGGAGACTGACTTCACATGGCTAATTTACAACCACATGCCGCATCTGTCACTTTTACAAATCCATGAAAGTGCCTACCCTTTAATAGCACAGGGTCACTGGTAAAGGTTGTTAGTGTCGGCCATACAGACGAGACCTTTCAGGATGTCAGCAAAGAACCTCGGTGACGCACATTAACACCCACACGCTCCTTTATGTCACTTCCAATTTACTTTATCTTAAATTGTCAGCTAGCAGAGCTCACTCTCATATTAATAACTAGAGGTTTGCATCCAAGCCAGGAAAAATAAACCCTGCTGATAGCTCCATGAGACAGCTGGCTCCCTCTAAGGAAAGCCAAAAGGGAAAGATTGAGCTCTTAGTCCTTCTTAGTAGAGTCTACAATATTAAGGAAAAGAAAAAGATGATATGACTTACAGATGGCCTATGTGTAGTGTATAGAGAAACATTTATATTTTGTTACTTTCTGTAGATAATGTTCAATAAGAGAGTGGTTCCATTCTTTTACAGTACTGGACTATGAAAGAAGACATTAAGGATGCATATCAATATAAAGTATTTCCTCAAGCTGGAACAGGTTTCCCCAGCCCTGGGTTTATATTTCTCCATGGTATTACTAGGAATTTAATCCTCTTTCCTACTCCGTTTCCAGTCTTCTTGCAGAGACTTAATAGGCCTGATTCACTTTTTTTGATTCAGCTGGTGGAAGCTGAGCTGTGGGACATAGTGCTGGAAACATTATTTGGGTAAATCAACAATGCCAAGCATGTCTCAGCCCAGCTAGCAGGCAGTCCCGCAAAGCACAGATCTATCCCCGCTCTTTAATAGCAGAGGGCAGAACGCAGAGCCAAATACTTGGGAGAAGTGCTGATGCAGTCAGTCCCATAAGTGTATTTTGCCAAGGGTACTCCTGTGGGATCACAGCTATCCATTGGGGGAAATCACAGAGGCCCTGCAGCTCTCCCCATGGTAATTGCAGTTTTCCTCTTTCCTGTATCTAATCAGGTGAATCAAACCCTAGATTTTCTTTCCAGCTTTCTCACCTAAGCAACTTTTATCTACAATTTTGACTGAATCTGCACACGAGAAGCTTGCTTTTGCAGGTAAAACTTGACTGTGTTCATTGGAAAGCTTAGAAGTGAATATATTCCTTTTTGGGTGATTGCAAACCTTCTCCTTGATAATTCCATTGGACTCATTCCCTATTTGTAATTTTATTAATTGCAGCGGTATACATTTAGTCATAATATTTCAAGATAAAGCGTTATGGAACTTTTTTTCTTTTTGTGTGGAATCCTTTTCATGTGTCTGATGTTGTCAGCAAGTTTCATCACCTACATAATCATCTTCTTGTCCTGGTTATTTATAAATGTGTAAAATGCATAGGTCTCAGTAGCAATATTGTGGCATCCTCCCCTTTCATAAAAGTGACCATTTCTTTCTGTATTTTATTTCCCATTTTTAAATACATTATTATTTCTTGGCCTTGTTTTCCATCCTATCTTGTAATACCTTTGGAACCAGCCTTTGATGAGGAGCAAGGCTGAAAACTTTTCGGAAAGTTCAGCTACGTGGTATCAACTAGTTCATGCTTACCCACATGTGCTAGGTGATATCTTCACATAAATCCAGTGGCTACACTAGCTATAACTTGCAGCTACAAAAGCATTGTTGATTATTTCCCAGTATGTCATCACAGTGATCACTAATTGGCTTTTTTCATCTTTCTGGAAATGAATGTTAGTGGCCTAAAGTTTGACTTTCAAGTATGTAATTTTCAGCATTACCCTTGAATGAGCTTTAAAGATTGATGTCACATTTGTCACTTTCCTTTTCTCCAAAAGGAAAGTTAAATACATCTGCCTCGTCAGCAGTCACATTTTTGGATTGCGGAACAGACATAGTCTAAATAGCAATCAATTCAGCAACTGGATGTGTGTCAGTGTGGTAAAAAAGGTTGAACTAGCTGCCCTCTGTGATATTAAGAGAAGACTAAGTACAACTCTCAGAGAAAGTTACAACATTTATTCAGACTCTTAAGCTTCAGGTAAGAACCAGCTCTATTCATCCACTTCTGTTGAGGTGACTGAGTTTTACATAGGAAACAAGAACTGACCTAGCTGTCAATAATCTAAGCTACATGCATTTCATGACAGCTGATCTATGTCTGGTGGCAGGTAGGTGGAGAAAGTGGGCAGTAACTACATCTGGCTGAGACATCCCAAAGTAAGGATGTTACAGTAGTAATAAGTAATAAGTTGCATTGAAAATTTTATCCTTGGATTTACCTCTATTAGGCTGGTGTTTACCAGGCTAGTGTAGTCACACTTTTTGATGTGATAGCAGACCAGAAAAAAACGTTGCAGAATTGTTGTTGCTGCTGTTGACAATAAAACACGGTATAGCTCTTCTGCAGTGCAGTGAAGCAAGACAATTTCTCTGTTGGAGAGATCTGCAAAGTATACAATGTGGTATTAATGAAGAAATATATAGCTATGAGGGACATCTATAGAATTTTACTTTTTCAATATGAATACAGGTCTTCAAGCAGTCATTTCTGCTCTCAGGTTCTGATGGTATCTGTCACATTCACACTGTGGCTTGGCAGACATAGTCTACAGATGAAGGTACAGGCTATTGCTGTTGAGAATAGATTTCCGGGCTTCTTTATATTACACCATTATGTCATCCCAGGTTAAAAACATGGGTCCTTCAGCAAACCTGTCCTCAGGATTTGCAGCACAGACTGACTGGTAATCACTGTAATTAACAATTCTTGTTTTACTAATGAGTACTTTAGCATCAATGTGTATACCGTACAGTGGAAGCTGCACTGATGATAGGTCACATTTTTTGATGATTTTGGTAACATTTGCATGCAAAGTCTCAGGAGTTTTCAACCTAATGCAACCACACAGGAGACCAACAAGGAGGTAAAGAATAACACATAGATGCAATAGGAAAGACACAGTTCCTGTTGTCCTGTATAGGTACAGACATTAGTTTGATCAGTCCATGTTGCTTTTCGGTTTCATTTCTCACCAATGCTTTCCAGAATGACAGAGACGTACACAAACTCTTCAAGTAGTACAACTGGATCCATCTGCTTGGCAGCTTCAGTGACCTATACTCAGATTTTTCTCTGTCGCTCTTGGTATACTGTTGTCACTTGTTCAGGACAAGTTGACAGTCTTAATCATGCCTTGCTGGCTTAGGTTCAAGTAAGCCTATAAAAATGCACTACTTACTTGTGGTTAAGATGCAGAAGCCCTTCCTAATTTGTTCTTTTCTTCCACTTGTGGTAATTAAAATATGTTTCAGATAAAGCATTGTTAAATATAGTTTATCTCACAGTAAATCAACACATATGCTGAAATCATGCTGAACCACGCTTCCGCAAAGGAAACAAACACTGGAGGTAAGGTAAAGGCAATAAAAGCAGTTCAGAGATAAGTGCATACTATTAGCTTTAGCTCTTGCACTGTCTTTATCCAGAAGATGCTGTGCACAGGAATGATTACGACATACCAGCTTGAAATCTGTTAATTTCTTGAGTTGTCAATAAATGCAATATTTTCTAAAGTCACAATCAGTGGCTGGTAAGGCATGTAGAAATTTTGTTTAAAAAAAAGTCTTACATTGCAAGCTCTGCTTGTTTTCACTTTTCCATCAGTGCTTCAAGGAGTAACAGTGTTCCAAATGCCTAGTGTGGGACAAGTTTTTTCTTGTGCCAGGTTAACTCTCTTATGTCCAAATACCCCACACAAGAGAAATAAGCTAAGATAAACAAGGGAACAAATTGCTCTTTAGGTTACACTGTTGGTAAAAAAATTAGAATTAAGAAAAAAATGGTCTATTCAGACACAGATTGTTTTGGGTAAACAGTAAAATCATTAGAATTACAAGAGTTCTGTTTTAGATATTTTTGTCAAAGAATTGTATATTTTTTAATTTAGGTGCCTAAGAAAAATGGGCATTGTCTATATTTCTCAGATCTCTTGCCAGAAAAGAATTGTACTTTATTATTTTAGACCCAGTTCCTGCTATTCTATCTTTTTTCTTAATTCAAAGCCCTCCAAGGGTTTGTTTTTTTATTTCCTCTTCCTTCCTTTTACAGTTTTTGATGTTCTCTGGAGAACATAGACAGGTGAGTAACATAAAATTTTATCTGTGCATCACCCCTGCTCAGCATCATCCCACAAAAGAAAATGGAAAGAACAATCGACACTGGCCAAGGAGCTAAAGGATGAACTTAATTCATAATTAAACAATACTTTCACATAGCTGAGTGAAAAGCAAGCAGTTATCTCTGCTCTGTGATTTTATTTTAGAAGACTCATCTCCACTTGAACTCTTACCTTAAAAATGTTATTTTTCCTGTTAATATTTTCAGCAAAATTTTAAATAGTTATCTAGATATTGAAATTATTTTCTTCTTTTATATGTAATCTGATAATTATTCATTTTTTTATGCCAAATATTATGGCATGAAAGTAAGAATGCACTGAATGTCAAAAAAAAGGCTGAAACAAACTGTACAAGGGTTGATCATCCTTTTCCCACTCTCCTAGAAGGCAGGAGGAGGAACTGCCGCAACAGGATCTGCACTCCTTACTTGTTTGGGGTGCTGTGGAAAAGAAGAGGTTCAAGGTGACATGGGATGGCAGAAAAGATGCTACCCGGAAAAAATATGTTCTTCAAGCACCCTGGACATTACCAAGGCTCCTGGAATAGCGTATCAGAACAAAATAAATTCAAAACCAAAAACAAAACCATAAATTTCTCAATATATGTATCTACTCCTATTATCTGTGCTCAAGAAGATAGCCTTGACTTCTTGAACAGATTCCTACTGTCTTCTTGCATGTGAAACTGTTCTGGGCACTACTGTTGTCATCCCAAACATTTGTTCTTTCATTTTGGATGTAAATCAGAAATCACAGGTCAAGTGTGAGTCTTAAAGGATCTCTCTCTGACTAGAGGTGCTCTGAACACCAGCCTTGGACATGAGGCTCCCACTGTAGAGATTACTCAAGAAGTCTTGATCTTTTATGATTTTTTACTTATGCACTGCCTAAGTCTTGTGCCTAGCTAAGGCCTGATAAACTAGATGACATTAGGTATAACCTAGAAAAAGTGTGTCTGCTCCACCTAGATTAAATAGATATTAAATAATGGCTTTTTCTGAGCTAACCCATTGGTAAACCAAAATATGAGAGCACTTCAATGCTGGTGTTCTTGAAGTAACTCTAACCTCTTGTGGATGGAAAAATATTGCAAAAAATCAGCTTCACACCAGGCTTCTGCACTGGGTGTTGTAATTTGGACATAGACCTTCAGCCTTCATATGTGTCCTGAGTTTTCCAAAAACGTCCCAGTCTGTAACATATTTATCTACCCAGTATCCACCCTGTTTGATATCTGCTCTCCGTTTGAATCACACTTCTTGCAAAACATCCACCTGGAGGGAATGCATGCAGCAGTGGGAGAAAGAATAAATTGCATAACTGGTCTTGCTCACTCCAAGTTTATAAAGAATGATAAGGGTGTCTTCTGCCTGTTAATCCTGGTGGTACAGGCCACCTGTCCATTTGTTGACAGGTATTGTTCAAGAAGTCTTCTTATGAGTGAATAAGATTTTTTTCTCCCATATAAATCTGGGCAATTCTTTTTATCTTGGCCATAAAAGCCTTTACCAGTACTTACAAAATAGACCTAGGATGCACTATTGTGTACCACATACCCACAAAACCAGTATCTTTCCCATGTTAATTTCAGTTATGCTATTAAACAGTATTTTGAAAAAAAGCAATTGCATGGAGATGGTGCAAGAATTTATTAAAAATAGCACAGTAATTCTGTAAATTATCACTTTTCTTTGCAATTATTCCTAAAAAATTTTTTGGAGTCATGGACCCCCACTCTATACCAATGGGGAAAATGTTAAACAAGAAAAGCTCTGGGCGTGAGAAAAACTTCTACTTTTTTTTTTTTACTTCCATAATATTCAATTCTTCTGATGTATTAGAATATTTTAATTCCTGGTTTTCTTTTTTAATTTAAAAATATCTATTTTCGTAAGTGTATTGACTTCAGTCTCCCTTTCAGATCATTCTTGGATGTCATGTATATAGCACTGCATATTACTAAAGAAGATAAGCTTCAGTGTATTCTTGATTTCCTGGATGAGGAAAGAATGATACTAACTGGTGGTAGTGACTGTACGGTTACTGTAATGCTTATGAAAAAATATCCTTTGGGTAAAATCATACTGAATGTTTTAGTAATACCGCATTAAATCTGGACTTGTTGTTTTCCTAAACCAAATTCTGTCTTGTGTTCTTCAAGACAGATGTACAGCAGAGGTGTTCATACATGCCAAACCAATGGTCTTTTTTGAATCTGTGATATAGAAAACATGAAAAGACATATGACCTCTGGGATTATTTGTTTTCCTTTCTAGAGAAGAAAAGGAGAGAAAAGAGTATTATGAAAGCAACGATGAGAATTTAAACATGAAAGCGAAAGAATAAGATGAAAATTAATAACTACACTGAGGCAGAAATGAAAAGGCTTACAGGAAACCTGTGTCTGTGTATTAAGATAGTATTCCTCTGAAGGTTCAGTGAGTATTTTGTGATAATCGTTAACATGTAAGTAGCTTTAACTGTAATATAATATGTTGGATACAGTTGTAGATACTTTACCTGCATTGGTATATAATTAGTTATTATGTTAGTCATAACATGTTAAAGAATATAAAATCTGTGAAGATACTTCCATTTTAAGACAAAGCATTTACAGGACAAAAGGTGCAATGTAGTAGGCACTGAATTTAATGTAATGGCTAAAACACACCACCTGATCTGAAGAGTTCCTGTACCTGCAGTGTGAAGATATAACAAGATCTTAACAGTGTGAAATATAGTCTTGAGAGCCAGGCTGTAAAATGCTGTGATTAGAAAACGAAGTAACAGGGCAGAAAACAAGATAATTGACCATACAGAAGCTAGGAAGGAAGAGAAAGCAAGATTAAATGCTAAAAAGGAACCTATTTCTGGAAGGTACGGTCAGAAATGATTGCCTCCTATTCTATTTCAAAGAAGCTTAGAAATGGCGAATAAGTGTAAAGTAGGTGTTACGAAAGCGTATGATGCAGATTTAAACCACACTTTTGATCAAAATGATTCAAAGAATTGATGGTGGGAGGCAGAAAGAAGTAAGGCAGAAGGAAGCAGACTCAGGTTCTTTCATTTGCTTAAAGGATGAAGTGATCCTAATTAAATAATTTCTTTTGATTTGAGTTGAGTAGTAATGACATTTTCTTCCCCTGGTACTGAAGTGCGTTTTACAGTTTCATCAGCACTCTGTGTTTAAATCCTATTATTGCCTACCAGAATAAACAAGAAGTTTAACACGATTATTTGGGATGTTCCACATTTTTAAAGCTGGATTTGCTACTATATGTATCAATAGATTCAGCATTTTCTTAGACCATAAAATGGAGTGTGAGCATCTGTTTGCCTTCCTCTAACATTTCGAGTGCTGCTTGATGAAAATCTTGCTGGGTTCAGGGAGAAATATTCTCAGAATATTTTTAAAAGCCTATTTCTAAATATACTATTCTTGAGACTTGTGACTATTGGAAAATAGGGGATAGTGAGCAGAACACAACAAATAATCTTGAACAGATGTTTAAGAGGGAGGAATAAGTAGCGTATATTTGCAGAAGTGCCTCTGAAGAGAAGGATAAAAACTCTTCAACACTTCAGGCATACACTGCCTCTGACATCCTTAGTTTATAAAGGTCACAGTGACCACATTTTTTTTCAAACTGAATGCTTAAATGTAGCTGTGTAACACAGGGGTTGGCAAGTCCCATTGAACAAAATACTGGAATCTTTTTCAAGAATAGAAAGATGGTGACAAGAGAGGCTGCCTGATGCTGGGTATCAGTCTTCAACCATCCTGTCACAGAATCACAGAATCACAGAATGGTAGGGGTTGGAAAGGACCTCTGGGGATCATCTAGTCCAACCCCCCTGTCAAAGCAGGGTCACGAAGAGCAGGTTGCACTGGACTGCGTCCAGGTGGCTTTTGAATGTCTCCAGAGAAGAAGGCACCACAACTCCTCTTGGCAGCTGGTTCCAGTGTTCCTCACCCTCAAAGGAAAGAACATCTTCCTTGCGTTCAGATGGAACTTCCTATGCTTCAGCATGGTCCTGTAGCAATGGCCTTCTCCTTCTATGGATGGAGCAGTGAACATGTGACCACTTCTGAACATGACCAGAAATGCAATTTTTGTGGTTTGGTTTGCTAAATGCCATGAAGTACCCTAGGGATGCCATGTTCCAGAGGGCTGGGAGAGGGTCAGGGAAATGGAACAGTCTCCCACAGCCATGGCTCTGCAGAGTGAGTGTGGTCATGACCCTGAACACTTCCAACTTACCCAGCAGCTCATTCCTTCTTCTTTGGTGCCATGGCCCCCTCCCCATCCACCCCTTCCCAGGGAACCTGGCAGGACCAGAACATTGATAAAGCAGGTAGATGGCTAAAAAAACCCCTGCTAACTGTTTAAAAAATGTGATTTCCTCCTAATCGTACCACTTTTCAGGAAAACAGTACTCCAAAGCTCATTTAGGTGCAGAGTCACCATTGATATTTTTGATACATCTGTATCTCCAGTAAAGTTTTTTTCTCATTAGGACCCATTAGCTAGTTTACGGCACGACATCATAATCATTACAGAGTTACTCATTGCTAACTGAACATTTAAGACTTCTGCAATTCATATGGAGTATATTTGTCTAACGTGACAACTCTATTGATGATTTTCCTTATTCATAAATTTTATAGTACAAGTAATTGAAGCTTGTTCTCTGTTAATATACAAATACTGTATCATAGCTTTTTGCTTTTTAATCCAGAGGTTTTGTGCAATTCAGAGAGAGGACAGGGTGTAATAAATTTTTGCTAGAGGTTTTGAGCTCGTTACTGCTGGTAATTTTCCCAAACTCTTTCAAGCTTGAAGTCATCAGCCATCATGTGGTAAAGTCTGCTGCTAATTTTGATTTTCTTTTCTAGTTTGAACTTAAGAGGGTGTACAGCCTTGGACTGTGGCTCTTTTTCCCATTCTATTCTTATCTGCACATAGATAATGTAATAATGCACACAGAAGTGTTCTTCTTTGTTGGGAAAGCTGCAGCTTAGTGTGCTCAGACTAAATTCAACTCCGAACGTGACAGTGCTCAAAGATTATTTTAGCTCTTATTAGCAAGTATGCACATTTTCTTATGCAAGATGCTAGCGCAGATAGACTCTAGCAATCTTGGTTACCGTATCAGAACTGCAAGATGTATTAGGATACCTTGTAGGATTTTGATACCTGATTACAACTGCAGTGCCTGTGTGTTTAAAATTGCAGCATAGTATCAGCATAGAAAGAAGTGTCCATGAAACATGATGTGATGCCATGATGTGCTCCCACACCAATGCTTGCATCAATTGGTTTATTGTATTAGAAGGAGTAATCCTCTAAGTAGTCCTTGCAGAAAGTCGTACTAATATGTTTATGCTGTTTATACTAGTTTTCATTTATACCTCTTTTTTTAACACTGTGTTTTGCCTGGAAACTGACCTTCCAGGTTTCAAGTTTTATTCAAGCAAACTGGGTTTTCATTTTGCTTTTCTATCACCTGGTCACTTGGCTTCATGTCATTTTATCATGTTACTATTATGTTTTATGTAATAGCACAGGAAATAAAAAACTCTTCTGCCATGTTAAAGAGAAGATTTTCATTTGGAAGGGGATATGGTTGGCATTTCTAAATTGGCTACAGCAATTTACAAGTAAAACTGGCAAGAACGGATGAGACATGAATTGTATCTCCTCAGTGAATAACACCTATGATCTTCAATATACCACAGAAATTCAGACATCTGTTCTGTTAAACTTCTGATTGTTTGAAAATTGTCCTTACACACAAACCCCCCTGTGACTGGAGTGTGTGGGTAACTTTAGTTCTATAGCTGTCAGCTCTAGTTAGATATGATAGAGACTGAGTATAATGTGCTTCAGAGAACCTTAAGTGAGGAAGTCAGTGCTGTCTTCAAAAAGAGAAATTGCAAGTGTCTCTACTCTGATATTTCAGTGGAAATAATTGAACCTCATCAGGTAAATTCTATCATCTGTGCTAGATCACAGAATCACAGAATCATGGAATGGTAGGGGTTGGAAGGGACCTCTGTGGGTCATCTAGTCCAACCCCCCTGCCGAACCAGGCTCACCTACAGCAGGCTGCACAGGACCTTGTCCAGGCGGGTCTTGAATATCTCTAGAGAAGGAGACTCCACAACCTCCCTGGACAGCCTGTGCCAGTGCTCCGTCACCCTCAGAGGGAAGAAATTCTTCCTCATCTTCAGACAGAGCTTCCTGTGCTTCAGTTTGTGCCCATTGTCCCTTGTCCTGTCGCTGGGCACTACTGAAAAGAGCTTGGCCCCATCCTCCTGACACCCACCCTTCAGATATTTATAAGCATTTATTAGGTCCCCTCGCAGCCTTCTCTTCTTCAGGCTGAACAAGCTCAGCTCCCTCAGCCTCTCCTCGTAGGAGA
>Ga0065711_1001888_pt1 | contig 58847 bp, 34 predicted proteins | sample Hoacrofraction12_FD_59098 | JGI IMG/M metagenome (GOLD analysis project Ga0065711, IMG submission 59098) | Hoatzin crop microbial communities from Cojedes, Venezuela - Epithelial fraction 12 v2 (version 2) | ecosystem: Host-associated > Birds > Digestive system > Esophagus > Crop | place... | reverse complement strand
CTTTTTTTTTTTTTTTTTTTTCCTCCAGCAGCTTGATCGGAGGCCCATGGAAGCTGTTAGAAATCTTGCAGTTGACATTATTTTGCTGTAGACCAGACTTCTAATGCTCTGAAATGCATTTTCTGTAAGTTCTGTCATGGTGGTTGTGAGAATTCACTTATTGCATCCCAGCAGTTATGAGCTCAACATTTACACAGTTGTTTTTGAAACAGTACAGCCTGATTAAGTTAAAGCAGCAAACTTTAGTCCATAGTGAAACAACTTGTTTTGAACTTTAAAGTTCCATAGCCATTTGTAATGAAATTGCTTGGATAAGTCCTAAATACTGGAAGTGCTTGGGTTCGTAAGTGTGCTTCTGGACTGTTTGTGGCACACTAGAAACAAATGAAGCCCAGAGACCTTTAGAAGTTGTTATTGTGCAGCTGTTGGTATGTTTTCCAGTGGTAGCTGCCAGTGAAAGCAGGGAACGTCATGGGAGCTGGATGACTTGCCTCTCCAGGGCACACCAGGGAGGGTTGGTTGTCACTACTGTCAAAGGTAGATAATATTCCATGAAATGTCCAGTACAAAGCCACACCTGGAAATCATTTCTACTTCTTTTTGTGTTCAAAAGATCAAAACTTTTCCAAAGACCTTTTTGTTTATATTTTAACTCCCTAGGAGTCTAGAACTTGTATATGATTTAGTCTCCTACATATGCTCAGTTGGCTGAAATATCTCAGTTGTGAACAAGATACCCTTTCCTTATTTTTTTAATGTGTGTGCTTGAAAGATCAGTTACATCTGTTTTTGGTGACACAAAATGAGATTGCTTCTCAGATTCTTCAAAAATATATTTACTATGATTATAAAGTATTTAATCAGATCTGCCTAAAACGTCATTCAGTACTACTTTTCTCTTAGCTGAGAATAGCACCTTACAATTATGCTTAAAAAACCAGATGCTTTCATGTAGTGCACAAAGTATGACATGTGGAGACCTCCTTTTATCTGGCAAGTGGACAGTGGAGTTGGGCTTAGCAGAATATATTTGAACACTCAAGTAGGCTCAAATCTCATTCAAAACTTTATCAAGCATGAAGTGTTAACAAGAGATCTTGTCTCTAAGTCCTTATTCTAAACTCTTGGGCATCAGGCATTAGTGGCTGATACTACTGAAAGCTTTTTAAAAGGTGTGTTTTTCTCATACTTTGAAGATGAGCACAAAGGACTATTCTCTCTGCAGCACAGAGTAATGTTGTACCCAACCAGGTGAACATGTCGTATTACGTAGTTTCTCTCTTTAGCTCAATTGGTTACAAGTTGTTTTCAGAAACATCAAAGCAGAAGTGTCTTCCTATGCTGTGGCTTAATAACAAAGTAGGAAATAAGCACTGAGGTGCCTCAGGGGCCAGCTACTTTTCTAGTTTGTTGAGTTTGTTTATTCTAGTTTATGTTCATGCAGAGGTTCTTGTCCAGGGGCCCTGGCATCTCCTTGACTACATCTGTGAGGTCCATGAATGGCAAGGAAGCCCACAGGGTTACATCCTGCCCGCTAGTGGTCAGCATCTCCTTTGGAAAGAGGAAGTACCATGACTTACAACAAACATGGCGGTGAAACTTAGAGTAGTCTGATTCTGAGTCATGTATCCTGCTTTCACTTTGCCTCCCCAGATGAATGTGCTGTCTCTTTTGTCTCGCTTAATCACTTGGTTTCCAAGGTCCTCACTCTCTGAACTCTGCTACCTTGCATACCTTGTGATGATGGCTTCTGCTAATTGACAGTGCTTTTAACCTCTGGATGGCTCTGCAGTGACCTTGGATATCCTGCCCCAGTCTGCTTTTCTTGCTTCATCCAAACAGCTTTATTCTTTGTCATGCAGGCAGGACAGATGATCTTCTCAATGCATTAGTGCTTTTTGCATTTACTTGCCTTACTCCTCCAGTAGTTACTTTCCAGCATCTTTGTCTAATTTATTTTGAGCACTCATTAGGGCTTGAAGTTTTAAATGCAGACCATGTTTCTATGCCTGCCTCTGCCAGGCCCACTGATCAGCCTTGCACACCCCTTCCCCTCACACCCACAAAATCCCATGGCTGTTTGAACAAGGAGTGCATCTCTGGCACCGGGGCTTTCCGCTGCTTAGGGCCAACTTGGGTAGATCCAATGGCAATATGTCACACAAAGGGACCAGTGACAGAAGGGAGACGTGAAGAATGGCAGTCAGTATGACAGTTGGGCTTGATAATCTAGGAGGATAAAAAAAACCTAGTTTCCAACAGTGTGTGGCACGGGAGGGTGAGCATATCCTGCTGAGGCCATAGCACAGGAATACCTCTGCGTACATGGAGAGATGAGAGGTAGTAGCAAGAGATCTTGGGTTTTAAGGAGATCTGCTGCTCATACAAATGAAACCTGCTACCACAGCCCTAAACAATATGAAAGGATAGAAGATACTAGGTCTACCAGAGCGGACAGCAAATAACAAATCAAATCAAACTGCAATGCATTGTGCTTCAACACAATTTTGCTGTGTGCTTCACAGACAGTGGCGAAGTCCATCCTGTGTTGTGGCTCCCCCCACGACTTCCAATAAAACTATTAAATTAAGGAAACAGCCTATCTGTACTGTAACGGCCTTGGAGACAGGAACCAGTCTAGGACACATTTTTTTTTGAAAGCTACTGAAGTGACACTTCTAAGCAACTGACCTCCTTTTTAAAACCTTCTGGTAGCTTTTGTGGAGTTAAAAGTACCTAGTATCTCAAAGGTGTCTCAAAGAACAAGTGAAGAACAGGATATCCTGAGTTGCAGAACAAGTGAAGAATAAAGTCTCAAAGATCCTTTTCAGACAAATTGCCCGTGATTTTAACTGGAATTTCTTCATGCCAAAAAAAAGTATGTGTTCAGCATTAGTTTTGCAAGTACCTCTCCCTCCAGTCTGACTTAAGCCTTATTCTGAGCATATTTTGCTGATGGTAGTGTCACTGAAAATGCGGGAATAAAACCTCGTAACACCAATGCAGTGTTATAAGGCAGGCATTATTTACTGCAGTGCTGGATGCACAGGGGATAATTCCACTGAACGTGCATACCTCATAACTTTTCCGTGCAGTTTATATAGATCATAAAGATACATATTTATTTTATTCATGCATATTCAACATTATTCTCTTTGGCGATTGGTGTAAACTTTTCTCGCTTCTTACGTAGATGGTTGTGCAGACTCAGTTACTTTCTTCTATTGTTCCTTTTTGAGTAGGTGGTATTACTTGAGTAGAGGGCCAGTGAGTCGGTGGTCGCGATCTCCCCCTGCCGGAATTACCTTTTGCCTACTAGGCTCGCAATCTTGGCAAACCTGGTCAGTTTCTTCAGTCCATTTCACAGAACCATACTCCATCATTCCTCTTGACAAACAAAACACTTAGTTACACATGGTTAGCGTTAATGGTTACCTGGAGAATAGACCCTCTGTTCCTAGACCTAATGTCCAGGTGGGTCAGGCTGTACCAGGAACATAGCAGCATTGTTCATGTCTATGGTCAACTGGTTCCATCACCTTAGTTACAGTAGGGTTGTAAATACAGAATTTTTAAACAAAAAATAGGATCTTCTCTTGAAGTAGCTGCCTCACCAATATAAAGGTTTTTCTGGCCTAACAATGCCAACCCAGGTGAGAACTTGATTTTGACACAGAGGCAGAACTCTGTAGTTTGGACCAGGCCTCAGCTGCTCACTGTTTAGTGCTCAGTAACACCAAACACTTTTAGGCTGCATTAATTTTAGGAGGATTTGTGAAACGTGAGCAATTGTGTAGATAAGACTGTGAAAGACAAATGCCTTGTGGTGGTAACTCTTTAGAAAAGCACAGTATCTTTGAATTTTCTTTCCCGATGAAAAATGGCGTGTTGTCTTGCTGCAGTGTGGGAGATGTGCGGGAATTGTTCACAAGCCCTGAAACCACAATGGAAGCAGCTTAAGACTTTGCATCTAATCTAATACCAGATCCAAAGGCTTTCAAAACCTGAGCCTCAGAGTACATAGCCATAACAAGTTTCAGTGTTTTCCTGCCTCATTTCTTTGCCTTTTGTTTCTGCAGACATGTAACTTCAAATCACAGAATGACAGTCAGAAAGGTCAAGGTAACTCTCATTTGTTGTTTACCTGCTGCAATTTTTGTTGTGTTGACATCATACACTGACCACATTGTCAGCTAAAGATAAGTTTTTGTTCATCCACCATTGTCAGCTAAGCATTCCCTTATCATTTTTCTCAGCTATTTGTTTGGTTATTTTTAAATTATTCAGGCTTGGGTTTGTTGAATCTTCCAGGTCACTGCTACTGAAAGAGATAAGGAAGTTGATGAAGTGTGCACGTACAATGATGTTGGAGGGAAAAAAATAGATGGAGAGTGCTTGTGTAGCTTATCTTTATTCATGAAGCCCTTGAGGGTGATGGAAAAGGATACCAGGAATCCACGCAGGCTGTCGACTCATCCAGCCATATTTAACTTTGTTCGTCCTGGTTGCCTCAGCTAATGCACACATGAGGCTGTGCCAAGCCTTGTACTGTGCCTACCTTGCATTATTAATGCTCCCAGAAGGTCTTACGTTTGTATGCTGTTAGCTGAGGTGAGACTGGCACTGCTACATCTCTGCTGAGCGCTGTGTTCGTAGCTGTGACATTGTGGCTCTATGAATGATATTAGTACTGAGTAGGCACAGCTGGAGTAAAGCTGTATCTAGTGTTTTCCAGTGCTGCCAATGGCTGTAATCCAGAAATAAAGGCCTCTTTGAATTCTGATATATTTAGTTAGGGAGATAGTGACACATGCACAAATAGAATAACAAATCCAACTATTGTTATCCATAGTGGGATTATACTAAATGTTTTAGTATCTGTGACTTTTTCCTTTCTTAAAACTGAAATAAAAAAGCTTGTAAGAGCTTCTAGGTTTGTTTTAAATTATAATTTTCTAGTGCTTGTCAATGCAGAGAAAAATTTAAACACAGGAATAGGTGCAATGTACGAACTAAAGATAATTCCTCATAATTGGATTTAAATCCAGTCTTATGGATTTTTGAACCAGACTTTTTTGCTTATTTGGAGCTCATAACATCATGAATAGATTTATTTTTGTACGTTCTTTTTTACTGTTGCTGCGTGGTTTTGGAGAGTGCATCCAAACAACCTGCCCGCTCAAAGCAAGGATGTCTACCTGCCTGGTGAGACCTGGTCTGCACCTGCTCATGGCAACCTGCGCCGTGGCAGAGTGCTGCAGGTGGTCATGTGTCTGTGCACACACAGGAACTCTCCTTGCCCACTGTTTGCAAGTGGAGCATAGGTTGGCTGAAGCTTATTTTCTCTCTCTCTGCTTCTTTATTTTTTTTTTTTTCTTCATCTGCAGCATTTGGCCTATTTATGTTAGGGAAGAGACAGCTGATCCACTGGAAGCTTAAGTACTGGGCCTTCCTCCCCTGCTATATAATACTTTGGAATAGGTGATAACAATTTGACATAAGGTTTTCATATCCAGGTTATGCAATGTGGATGATGTGCATATGTAATGTGATGTTCCTGGAATAAATTTATGCAAGCGTATTATGCTTGATTTCATTCCACTAAAGGCAGATGAGGGAGGCAGTAGTGTAAACCAGAACAATTCCTTCTAATTTAGGAGAAATGTGGGGCTGCCAAAAATGCTACCTATCCAAAAGGCGTATTGCATCTGGGTGCAAAGTAGGAGTGTGTATATTCAGTAGACTGATGCAAGATAAAACGCTGGTCTGCCTGCCTTTCCCAAAAGAGCACTAAAGGAAACCAAACAGATTACCTCAGTGTCAGCACAGTACTGCCAACCTCAGGCTTTCCCAAATCACAGGACTAGCTTAAAAGTCAATACTTTTGCGGAGGTTTTTTCCCTAAGAACTATCTCATAGCAAGTGCTTAGTTTGAATTTTTAACCTTTCCTACACAATGAAGTCTATAAAATCTAGTTTTTTATCAGTGGATCTCCATTGCTTTTTTAATAGGTCTCTAAAGAAGAGACAAAATATCATGAGGCTGGTGATTAAAATTGGGGTAGCTGGTAATGTTGCTAGTATCAGTTTTGCGTGTGCATTCCTTGGGGTTTAAAATACACCAGTACTTGTCAGAAATCCAATTGCTTGGGCTGTTGTGAATTCGAATGTACCCAGCACTCTTTCCCTCCCTCTGGCTGATGCTGTCACTATGTTAGTTATTGTGTTATGGAGCGCTGTTTGCAGGCACGTGCACAGGATTATTTCAAGCCAATTTCTCTATACTGCTGCAATATTAGGTCTTCCAGGTACAAGAAGCAAATCTTTGCTTATCCTTGTTTCATCCCCATCTGTGACTAACGTAAAATGACAGAAAAAGTCAATTTTTAATTAAAAGTGGAAATACAACATGGTCAATACATGCTAAGATGTATCAGGTTTTGGCCACAGTTCAGTCAGACACTAGTGTTTCATGCCGAATTCTCAGTGGCTGCCATGCTTGAGTGGACCAGCATGTCTTAAGCAGAAACTCTGCCTAATGAGGTGGGTAATTCTGATGATAAGTGGTCAACCAGACAAGTAACATGCTACTTTTAATTGCCATGAGAAATGTTTACAAGATTGCATACATTAGAGGGCTATGACATGACAGAAAACTTTGAAGAAGTATGCTCCATGAAACAAGCCTGTGGTCTTCTCACAACATCTGATATTTTTCTGAAAAATAGTAAAATAAGCTGTCTTTCAAATAGGTGCTAAAGAACATATGCCTATTGGTCTTTTGTGTTAAGCATCCTCTAAAATGCAGGATGTTTCTCAGCTTGCATGAAAAAGGCCCTGAAGGGATTTGTGGAGATGATGTGGCTTGTAGATAGAAGTGCTAAATATTACATATTGATGAAATAATTTGTCATTAGGTGTTTAGTACAGTACACCCCTGTAGCGACAAGCAGATGTTTGTCACATCCCCACTAGCAGACTTTTCCTATAAGGTGGCAGGGAGGAGGGGGAGAGCAGTGAAATATTGCAGTGGAGGAAAACAGCTACTTGGTATTAAACAATTATAAACAAACCGCCAGAAGAGTGCGTGTCTGTCTTCTGCTTCAGACCAAGCACGCTTCTAAACCGGTGGTATAACAGACTCGCTTCCCCTGCCAGATTCTGCCTGTAAATTAAAAACAGAAGTAGCATTGATTATAGGGAAAATGATAAAACCTGAAATTACCCTGTATGGATCTGAGTGCTGCTTGCCAGCAGTGAAAATATTTGTTTCATATCGAATTAGGCCCTTCAGGTCTGGCCTGACACCCAAGGGCAATGAACAGCTCTAATACGGGTGACTGTAATCGTTTGGAATAACCTTGATCTCCTACTAAACAATTAATGTGCTCAAGGTGACCCTCAATATCCCTTCCTGCCCACCAAGGTGATGGCCCCATCCTTCAGCTCTGCTTCTGTCTCCAGCAGTTGTAAGTAGGCTCTGCAAGGCTGTGAGTTCAGGCTTTGGGGGACTGCAGAGCTCTTGCTGCTGTGACGCTATTGCTGGTGTCAGCAATTGGTGTAGGAATGATGGTTGTTGCAATCAGTATTCAAAATGTTTGTCTACAAGCTGAGTGACTCATTAATTACAGGCTATAAAATGCTACTTTGCTGCTTCTGCTCCCATCAATCTAGTTTGCAGGCATTTAACTTGGCCTTCTCCAGATAATGCATGGACGCAGACAATGAAAGAATACTCGGTAAAAATCACTGTTTTAGTTCTGTCAAGTTGCCTCATCCCTGAAATGACCCCTCAGGAGCACAGGTGAAATATAAAACTAAGCTAGGGGCATGAATTGTCATGGACAGTTCCTGAGAGGTGAGGATTGTTTGTGCTTCTTTTCTTCCTGTTTCCTTACAAGTGGGATTACTGTTTCATTTATGTGCAGCTAAAACTGGATTTTGATCTTGTTGATAATTATCTATATTGCATATTGCCATACAGAATTTTTTCTTTTTATTTTTCCTTGAATATCTCTGAGGGTGGAGACTCCACAGCATCTCTAGGCGACCTGCTCCACTGTTTGACCATTCTCACAGTAAAAAGGTGATTTGTATGTTTAGATAGGATTTCATGTCTTTTAATTTGTGTCCCTTTTGTCTTGTCTTATCCTGTCACTGGACACCAATGAGAAGACCCTGGTTCCCTCTTCTTTGCTCCCACCCATCAGGTATTAGTAAACATTGCTAAGATCCACATCCCCCTCAGCCTTCTCTTCTCCAGGCTGCACAGCCCCAGCTCTCTAAACCTCTCCTTGCATGGGACATGCTCCAGTCCTTTCCTCATCTTTGTGGCCCTTTGCTGGACTTGCTCTTGCAAGTGCACGCCTTGTATTGGGGAGCACAGAACTGGATGCAGCACTGCAGGCATGGCCTCACCAGCACTAGGTGGAGAGTAAGGGTCACCTACCTCGACCTGCTGGCAGCACTCCCAGTGCAGCCTGGGACAATATTGGCTGCCTTTACCATAAGGCTGCGTTGTTGGCTCATGGGCAGCATTACTTTTTGGACAAATCACTTTTTTACTGCTGCTTCATTCCACTTCTACTTCTTTTTCTGATCTGGATATAATAACAGGTTACATTTGTATGTAACTTCCCCATCCCTCACCCCACTATAGTTTTTTTTTTTTCTGTAAGATTTCTGCAGCCTTTGGGCCCGGTTACCAAAGCCTAAGACCTGACAGAACTCTACCAGAATCAAATCTAGATGTAAAAGTGCCTAAATGTAGCAGGACATGCAGGCAAGTAACCCTCATTTGGAGAACGAAGAAGAGCAGCTTCAGAGCGATTTTATGTTGTGCTAACTTTTTATTCTTTCCTGCTAAGTTAATGGAAGTCTACATGATATGAATAATTAATGCTTTTCAAGGTAGCTCAAAAAAATGGGGGAAGAGGGGGAGAGATAATTCTTGTCTTTGAGTAGTATTGCTACTCAGAAACTTTGAATGCTGAGGTTTGTCCTCACAAAAACCTCACCTTACAATATGTGCATGCTGTCTAACGTGAAAAAAGTACATAGAGGTATTCCTGCAGTAAACCAAGAAAGTCTAGTCAGAGCTGAATGCGGAGATAAAGTATTGCCTTTAAATATTCTTTACAGGTTCTTAGATGAACAAAAGGTACTGAAGTCAGTAAGCCTTTATTTACTACCTCTGATGTGCAATTGTGTTAGCTGTGCAAAGGAAGAGTTCATGCTGTTAAGTCTACAGATTCCGAGCCTCCATCCCCACAGGGCTGTGCTGCTGTGCGTTCAATAGATCTAACTCCTTAAGGTGAGTATATATATATTTTTTTAATCTCCATCCTATCAGACAGATCAAAGTAGAAAAAGCTTTACTTAGTCTTTACTGAAAAATAAACGGTAGCTTCGTTCACAGTACCTGTTATGATTTGTCTCGAGTTGCCAGATGTATGTGTTAAAACTGCGTAGAGAGACAGTAGTGCATTTAGGATACTAAAGGGATACAGAAACTTAAATATGCCTAACAAACATCCACCTGGTTCACTGCTTATCCATTAAAAAAAAGAGCTCAGGACTTTGTGCTAGATTATCTCAATCACAGAATTTTTCAGGTTGGAAGGGTCAGCTAGAGCAACTTGCTCAGGATTGTGTCTGGCTGAGTTTTGAGCAGCTCCACATATGGAGAATCTACAAACTCTTTGGGAAATCTGCTCCTATGTTTGACCATCCTCACAGTAAGAAATAATTCTTATAGTTTCTAAGAGGAGGAGAGGGAATGAAGAGACTTTTTTCTTCCTACTTCCACAGCAAGTTTCTTGTGTTGACAACGTGCTGAACAATTTGTCACGTAGTTTTCTTTAAGTAGGAAACGTTAAGGTAGATCCACTGACAGTTATGGAAGTATAATTAAAAGGTACTACAAAATTTTTAAGGCTAAGAAAAGTGCTTGGAAAACTGTGTGAGAGGTACTATATATAAACTGTTGTTTTTTTTTTTTTTCTGAATGGATTTTTAGAGCTAGATTTAGAGGATCCTGACACATTTCAGGCCCGGTTGAACAGAGATAAACAGACTGGACAAACTGTTCATGCTCTTTAAGATAAAATCATGCAGTGTACCTGGTGATATTGCCTGTAGTTGTAACCTTCAAAGTGGGACAACAGATGGTCAAAGAACCTTTTCAAATCTAATTTACTCTTCTACCTGCTAATTTCTCTTGTTTACTAACAGTACTTCAAAAAAAGATGACTAAAACCATGCAACCTTCTCCCTACGAGAAAATCCAGCTCTGACTGAAAAATCCTTAGGTCCTTTAAGGAATAAATCCACATCTTTTGTGTTGTTTTAGATTTTTTAGAACAATGCATGGTTTGTTTTCATACCCCATTTCCATTCACTGCCTATCAGTCCCACTAAATTTCCAAAGAGTAGAGGGAAAATGTAGTTCCCTTCCATTTATTTAGGTCATTTCAAACAAGGTTGAGCTTTGTTAGGCTTCTTGTTGAGGATGGAAATGTTCGCACACATTATAAATTTATCAGGGTAGATTTTATACACTTGTGCTGCTCCAAGCCAATATAGCCCTATTGTTATCAAGGGCGTCGCAGCAGGCATCTACAGCAGCTGAAATCTGGACTCGTTGTCTTTTATTAAATGGATTGCTGCATCCCTTGACAATGGCTATCAAAAGCTTATTCTTTGAAAAACAAAACATAGTATCATTTGTGTGTCAATGGCAACATATGCTGCCTGCATTTCAAAATCCTCAAAAGTGTTCAAAACTGCCACCTTTCTGGATGAGAAAGTTGTGCTGACAAATAAAATGCTCTTGAACTTCCCTGTCTTGCGGAAAGAACTTGATGTCCTGTATGTGTGCTGTGCTTTGTTTTCCTGTGCTCCTGGTATATGGAGACACTTCACGTTCTGGCACTCGGAAATGTTCATGCACAGGAGGAATTTCGATGTCAGGTTGTTTTTGAATGGTAGATAGGCAGCATTATACAAATGGGTGAGGTGGAGTCAGGATTGACTGCTTTGGAGTATTTTCAGTGAAAATGTGCAGCAAAAAAAAAATTCTTTATGGGGTTTTATGATTTCTTCTCCTGTATAGGAACAGAACTCAGTTTCAGTCGCTTTACTAAGCAAGGACAGGCATGAACACCACTACTGTATTTGCAACAGGACCAGAGGGCCAAATAAAAGGTATAAAACTATCGTAAGTTCCACTACATAACAAGAGGAATAGGATGACCTTTGTGAGTATGAAGTTGAATTGACACGCTCCTCGTCAAGCTTGTCTTCAATTTTTGCCCTGGTGAACTTTAAGGTGAGAATGGTTTAAGCAAAGTTGATTAACCAGTGGATTCTAGTAATCTGCATTGTTTATCTGCAGTAGCTCTGCAGACAAATGCTTATATTCACATAAGACTCTGTCATTTCTGTCCTCTGCACTGACCTTCTTTCCTGTAAGCTGTAAAATCAAAGCAGAGAGCAAGCAGATTTCCATCTAAGGTCTAGATGATTTTCCAAGAAAGTTGTACTGAAGTCACCATGTCGAAGCAAAACAAAGCAGCAACAAATCAAAAGGCCACCAGACCAGCGCTGTATGGCCACACCAGTGAGAGAGTTTCACCTCTGCCTAGCAAACATTGGGAAGGTTTGGTGCAAGGTAGGACTGGGTGCAGAGTTCTGAATTTTGGTCAATTTAATGGAATCATGTGACGGCACCACCTAATTCTCAGTGGGCAGGAAAATTTCCTCAAGCACAATTGTTCTGTGACATTAAGACTCTACTGATGCAGCTGACAGCATGTTTTCAGAAAGATTCAGAAGTCATAAACTAGAGAGAATGAAAAATATAGGGGCAGGTAAACAAAAGTGAGCTTTCCAGTCTGCAAATCCAGACAGAGTAATACCTGGGCTGGGTCTTTTCCTGGTGGTGTAAACAGCCAGCATAGGTCTGTTTGCTGTATTCCAAATACTTATATGTCTTGTATATGACTGAATGGGAACAATGGATTGTGAAGCCTGTATTACAGGCATTGAAATGCTTTTTGTGTTGTCTAGAACAGTCTTTCCTATAACATATTCTTGAAGCTTTTCCTCCTGTGGGTTGGGCTATATTTCATTACATACATTTTGTCCATAGCTGTACAGAAAAGGAGTAGAAAGTAGCACTGCAATCCTTCAATGTACTAGGAACCCTCTGAGTCTGAAATTCATGTTCCAGAGTTGAGAGGCAGGTGTTGCAAATGAGTGGTTTGGGCTGCTGAAAGAATCACTGTCAAAGATATTAGCAAAAGTGGTTTAAAAAGGAACGTATAAAATTGTGACTCACTGAAGTTTATTGGCAAGGTTCGCTCTATTACTTCATGGATGAAACATACATGGGAAATTGGAGTTAGAATGATTTATATGGGGTTCATTCACAGTTTTAAGGTGGATCACAAGATTTTTAGCAGCACTTAATTTAACATTTACAAAGTGAGTTAACAGAATTTAATCACAACGATGACTTAAATATAGATTTGAGATAGTAATATTTATACTATACTTGCTATCAGATACTTAAATCAATTCACACACACATGCACACAGACACAAAGATATATAAACTTATAAAGGTATACCTATTAAAAATTCCCCTCACGTTCAGTGAAGTATTCACTTTGTCTCAGCATTTCTCAACAGGTGAGAGTTGAGCCTCAGGGAGTGAAGGGTTTCAGCCCAAGTCCAGCCATCGGTCTTTGGTGATGGTCCTCTGAACTTGACAAATTTGAGACTATGTGAGTTCTGAGAGGTATTTCACTCAGGGAGATGCTGTTCGCAGCCCACTATGGTCCAGGAGAGCTCAAAGGGTCTCACTTAAGACCGCTGTTCATAGGGTTGCAAGATGATTGACTTTAGTCATTAGTAAATTTCCATCCTGGCTACAATCCAGATTGGTAATTACTGGGATTCTCAAAATTTCAGTAACACTGGTACTGTTCCACTCGGGTTATGATCCAGGTAACTTATGTTCCAAGGCTGTTAAGGGATGACTCTCTCGTTCCCCACCTTGGCCAGGCAACCGGAGTTCCTAGAATAGTCAGTGCTGTTCCTCGCCTTAGCCATGCAAGAGGTCCTGGTACTTTCAAGGGATGCTTAACCACCAAACTTGATACACTAAGGCGGAGACCTGATGGGAATGCCAGAGATCATAGAGCAGTCCAAGGAGAGGCAGGGGGAAGTGCATCACTCAGCAGGTTAGCTCTGTTTTGTGTCTGAAAGCCAGTGGCTGCCTGATGACCAATCAACTGCATGAAGTCCTTGCTTTTGTATTGTTTTAGATTTTATAGAACAACAGAAACAGCAGCAAGTCTTGTGGCATGGTCAACTTGATTACTTTAGTCACTTCCCACTTTCCACAGTGCTAATTTTGCTGAATGCTGACATAGAACACAGCTAGCTTACGCATTCACAGGGAGATATCTGCTAAAAGGCTAATAAATCTATTACAAGGGTAATTCAACCACTGCTAATAAATGATGTCAAGGTTATAGAGAAATGTGTATCACTCTGATGTATGCTTGATGTTCAACATATGAAATTAAAAAGTGTCACAAAGTCAAGTCTGTGTAGCAGTAAATAGGGAGGAGAAAGATAAAGGTGGGGATATATGAAAGTCAAGTCTCTCTATCCCAGTTCTAGTCTAGCAGTGCGGTTTCCTTAGTGCTTCTGGAGAAAAACCTTGGAAGGTAAGGGAGCAGCCAGGGCATTTACTGCAGAGCAGGGCTCTGTTTGAATAACAACAGTATCCAAATGCGCAGCATAAAATCTTTTTTGTGATCTGCATCACACTTGGAAAAATCTTTTGCATGACTCCTCGTTGTGAACCTCTAGATCATGGCGAGAAGTATTGATATGTAGCTCAGGAAATGAAAGCCAGAGAACAAAGATGGTGCTGGTGAGAAACGGATGAGAGGGGCACAGCAGATAACGAAGAGGAACACAGCAGATAGGAAACTTTAGATCATTTAAGGGATAATAGATGAGAAAGATTGTTCACTGCAGATAAATGTAGAAAAACGATGACTTTGATGAATTCTTTTCACTCCAGACTGTGTTTCACAAAACTGGGCTTTAAAAAAAAAAACAAAAAACTATGAGTCAAAAGGCATAGCTATGTATGCTGTTAAGGAATAACGAGCAGGGGCAAGATGAATCTCTGCATGCAGAATGGTACTGCTGATGGTGATCTTGATCCAGGATGCTCAGGATTAGGGTAAAACAAAAAGGAAGAAAGAAGGCAACAGGAGTGAGTTAAACCCAAAAGGCAAAATAAAATGTTTAGCTAACTAAAAACCAAGGAGTTTGGAACAGTGTGCTTGCATACGTGGACTTTTGATGTCAGGATAATATACAGAAATGAATTGGTCCTAAAAAGGTTTCTTTCAGTTTATCACTAGCGGTTGCATTTGGAAGCAGTGATACTACATGAATTTAGAAGGCAGGTTTTGACTATAATTCTCTTCTTTTACTGGGACAGGGAGAGAAGTCTCAGAAACTAAAGGCACACTTAACTCTGACACCAATGATCCAGTTTTCCTCTGCTGACAGCAGGAGTGCAGAGACCCATCTTCACCTGCCTGGGGAAGTCACTCTTGCTGATGCATGCCAGGAGGAGTTAATGTGGATTTCCACCCTCGCCCCCCACAGAAAGGAGAGTCCTTTGCTCCCTGCCTAGTGTACAGGGATTTCCCATTGTGTAGTGTGTGTTGTTACGGAGGTGAGACTGCTGGCCATTTTCCTAGCCAGAACACCGGGAACTTTGGGGAGCTGTATTCCAGCAGTGGTGCATAGAGATGTGGCAAAACCCTACCTTTTTGCTTTGTGTGTGTTGTGTGAGGAAGCTGCTTCAAGCAATATTCACTGCTTTTTATCTGAGGCTTTCTCAGCATGACAGAGATGCAGGGATACAGGGTAGAATTGCTCCCTTAGCTGTAGAAGCCAGCATAACTTGCAAAACTCGCCAGCTGCTTAAAGCATTATCCTCTCAGCTCAGACTAAGGCTGACAAGGTTCCTAGATTTATGGTCCATGGCAGGGAGCGCTTTCGTTTGACATCAAGCTCTTTGGGTGAAGAGAGGGCTTAGCACAAAATCACCAAAAGCTGAAGAAGATGATGTTGCTGGATTTTTTTGTGTAAAGAAAATTTTTAGCCAATTAGTTATATTTCATGTAGGAACAACAAATATTCACACAGAAATATCAATATTTCTAACCTTTTGTTCCAATTCAGGGTGCTGGCTGAGTTTTGTTCCAAAATACTGGAGTTTCCAGAGGAATGACCACTCCGGGTTTCACAGAGCACTGTTGCTGTTCTCAATCTGCTGAGGTCACGGCAAGCCCTGGGGGTTCCTGGCAGTCCTTGCAGATCTCTCTACTGCTTCCCCTTTCCTTTATGTTTCAGCATGCCTCTAACGCTTCCTACCACTGCCTAGCATGAGGTGCTTTCTTTTCCTCCTGGTTTTCCCTGCAGCCTCAACCCCTGCAAATTCAAGCCTTCTACGCCACCACAAGTGATATGAGCTGACCTTGTCCTGCTTGGAACTGAAGCTTGTTTGGGTGTGCTCATACCCCTGCCGTTTTCTCCTGTTGCTATCGTTCTCAGGTTTTCTTCTCATCCTAAATTACACAGTATGTTAATATGTTAAACTTCATTGGAAACATGCTGAGGACTTCTGTATCTGATCATGGTGCTGTGGAGTAAGAAGTCAGTGTGGCTAAGCACATGTCCATTGCCAGTGTGAGCTAGACCATATCAAGCACTATTAATTTGATCGCGTGTCTGAGAATAGAAATTACTTGTCTTTGTAAACATCCAGGGTGGTTTAAGACGTAATTGCTTCTAGGGCATCTTAAAACCATTTGTTGGCTATTCCTAGTCCTGTCATGTTAGAGCTGGCTGAGCTTTATGACTCTACCCATCTTTTTCAGGGTAAAACCAGCTGCTTTAGATAACCTTCAGTTACACTGACTGAGTTAAACTGGACAGCTTTGAAAGAAGTACATTAAAGTACAGTCACACTTCCTAGCTGAGGAGTGGGGACAACGGTAACTTCTAACCTGTGATGAGGGATATGAATGTTTGGGACACCCAGAAGCAGATAGTTCAAGTCTTTCTCATTTTCAGTCAGACAAGGAAACAGGAACAGATTTTTTTTGTTTTTTTTTTCCTGACGTTGTCAGCTTTTTGGCTGTCTGCTTGTATGACTAAGTGGCAGCTTTGGATGCGTAGTGACTTGCTGATCTGTGCTTAGACTTGAAAGCCCTGATCTGAAATGTATTTATCTGAAAAGGAAATAGTAAGATGGGTGTTGAGTGTCCTTACTTATCGAAGTCACTGAATGTGTGACTTGTAATTCTGTTGTACTTAGCTCTGGTGTCACTGAACCTTCCTGTTTGGTGGCAGATTAAAGTTCAGAGCTGAAGCAGAAGAAGGGATTGTCTTTGCCCTGTGTGGAAGCTTAATGACAATAAAACTTCCATAGCACCTACTGGAACAAATGAATTTGGTTGGTAAGTGCAGGAGCAGACTCTGGAGATGTGAAACACAGACTGGGAAGATTTGAAGATCCTTGTCATTCAGTTCAAAGTTTAGAAAACTGAATAAAAGTGCTGCCATTTGATCATTTTAGGACTATCTTTTGAGGTGTAGTTTCTTTGTACTTTATTCCTGTGATGTTTTCCACAATTGGTGGCATTTTAACTGCGGAGACTGCAGTGCCTACAAGTGTTCTGGAATAACATTTGACACTGACTTGAAGGATTCAAGGTAACATGGCTTGAGTTCTTGTCAAGGTTGCGTGTACTTTTGTGGCAAAGGTTCTGAATCTCTTCTGAGCTGCTCTGGCTACAATTCATTCCTGGCCAGACAAGCATTAGTAAAACCTCCATCACCATATTTTGGAAGTAAGGGGTTTTTTTTACCTTTTTACATTTAAGTTTGGTTGTTATTTCCTATAAAGCTGGGCCACTGACTGAAAGCAAAGAATGTGGAAGTAAATATATATCAAAACTGATATGCTAGGAATCAAAGAATTTTTCCAGACTCATGTCAATGCAAAACAAAGCCTTTTTATAGTTTAGTTCAGGTGATAAGTGGAGTTATAAAAGTAAATTGTCCCATTTTTTTCAGCACAGGATTTGCAAACCGTGTGATGATACAGAGTGCCTTTATGTTTTCCTAGCTCGTCTCTGTTTGAATTGAGCCCCAGGCCTGGCCATGTTACTGATTATGTGACTGTGTGAATCACTTCACTTCTGTATATTTTAGTCTTTTTCATTGTACAGATGTTGAGAGACTCTAGGAAGTTTTGTAGAATACTTGGAGGTTTAGATTGTAAGAAGTATTAGAAAAATAGTTATTCATAACACTGGCTTATTATGCATGTAGTTAAATTCCTGAATTATCAAATGAATGATGTAGACATAAGCTTTTTGTCTAATACACATTGTTAGAGTAGAATGATGCATCATTGTTGTGCTATACAAATGAGGAATGATAGTTTAACAAATTGCAGTTCAACCACAGTTCAGTTTATGTATAAATGCATATTAAAAATAATAAACTTTAGATTAAATGCTCCTATCCTACAACTGTTCTTGAAGTCACTCAGTTTGTTAATGGTAACTGCCGTTTATAGGTGCTTCTGGCATCAGAGCATGGGGAACCAAACTGAAATGTTTTGATATGCCTTTGTGTGTCTGAGCTCTATGAAAGATTACTTCAAAAGATACTTCTGTACAGCTGGTAAAAGAACTGCGTACATTTGTCTAAGTCATTCTGATGTAGTGACAGAGCAAGAATACTTCCCCAAGAGACTGCAATTGAAATAAGAAAATACTTAAATCTGTGTAAGCAAGTAAAGCTCAGCCAAGGTCTGACTGAAGCAGGAGAGGAACTCTTTGAGAAAGCAAGAGAGAAAACTGTTTCCTCTCTAGCAAGCTTCCAGCTTCATATAATTTAAAAAAAGGTCTGCTTACTGAGTTTCATATAGAACTTGAAATCTTTATCAGCAATTGGGTTGACAGACAATATGTTTGTACCTACTGAGACTGCAGGTCATATTTCCAAGCATTTTAAATTAAATAAGCACAGTTTTTTCTGTTGCACTTTCTCTTCATAAAAATTCCATATGTATCTATGCCTATATATCTTCCAGGAAGTCACTGGTTTGTGAGGAAGCTCTATACCACCAGCTGAAAAAAAGAAACTTAGCTAAGATGTTGTGAGGGAGAAGAAAACAGGGACTGAGCAGATCATTTCTCTTTGTGGTCAATAAAATACTGCAGCTGAGAAACTCAAGCTTTCTGTTCGTGGTCCAAATAAAGTCCACTTTGCATCTGCATCTGAGACTAGATTGAAAGCTGTCTGGTAACATTCAAAAAGAGGTAGTTATACCAATGCAGAAGGCATGTATATCAAGTAACCATGCATCCATATTACTTTTTCACATTTACTTTTTTTTAAGTCAAAATCAATTTCCTGGGACATCTCCGTCTGTCTATGTGTATCTGTTTATGTGCACCCACTTTTATTAGACATACCTTAGACCTTCATATCATAAAGTTTTGGCTTTAAGCATGTATCAGTGCTTCATTCCTTCCCCCTCCTGTTGAATTAATGTTGGTTTATGCCGTCTGTTTTCTTAGGTCATGCGATATTAATGTAGAGCCCTTCCATCTTCAGCCTCTTCCCTCTTGCTATCACCCTTGCTTAATATCTATTATTTGTCCAGTATGCTCCTGGTTCGTAAGTGTCAGCTGCCATTCAGTGTCATAAACACGTAGCGTTAATTCCAGAATAAGCTACTCCCACAATAAAGAGCTAACTTGCAAGAAAAAAAGTCTGACAAGATACCAAACCATACAATTACTATACAAAAGCATCACAGAAAAGTCTTTCAAGGAATCCCAGAGGGCTGGGAGACCTCTGTTTAGAAACATACAGCTTGAAAAATGAAATCAAGAGAAGAGGGAATAGCTCCAATAAAACCATCCAGAATAAAGCTGTCAAAAATACTTGCAGAGGCACTGCAAGAGCTTTCTCCCAGGGACCGTGTGCTGTGCTCTTTGCCTGAATTTTGTACTCGGAAGCTTTAACCGAGAATGTTTTACCTTAATCCAGTCTTGACTGATCCAACAATGGAGTTAAATAAGAAGTATTAGTAAATAATCAAGTAGGGCATGAGGTGTAGCTATGTGTAAAGAATCACTGCTTTGAAATGCAATAGAAGTACTGAAGAGTTCAGTAGCAAAATAAGATAAATATAATCTTTCATCCTGGAGAAGGCAGAACCTGACAGTGATTTTACCAAAGTATTGTGATTTTTGAAAAGCTTGAAAATAAGAAGTTGAAAGGTTTTGATGATCAGCCACAGTTCATGAATGAGTAAAAGAGAGCTATTTCTAGCTGTACTTTTTGCAAGGAGGAAAAGCTTTGATGGTCTCTGCCTTTCAGGACAGAGCATTGTTGGCAGAAAGATGTTGCATTCTTTCGGTAGATGCAATAGAAGTGCACCAGCTTTATTTTCTATTTTTGTCAATTAAAGTGGAACAAAGAGCTCTGCTTTCCATACAACATTTGAAGAACTGATGCTTTTTGAGTTTGGAGTTCTGCCTCTTGCACTATGGAGGCTATGTCATAGCGCACGCTGTTTCAGATGAGATCTTTAAACAGAGCTGTTAAAATGTGATGTACAGAAAATGCATGTCTTGGTGTCAACATTTCATAGCCATCTTGAAGTTCAAATCAGATTCTGGTGAGTCCTTTCTGAGCTATTTCTATGCTTAATTGCTCAGTATACATACACTTTTTATTGTTCTATTATACTGTTTTATTATACTATTATTGGTTGAAATTAGGACAGAAGAGTAGGGATTTAGTAGCCTAAATACAATCTTTGCAACTTTGTTTTTTATACTGATGAAAAAGGATCCACAACCACCAATGCCTTTAGGGAATAATGATACTCCAGTGGAGGTGTCTTTCTGTTAAAGGGAAACACATTTGTATCCACCACTTGGGAACCCTTATCTGCCTTTAGCACTAGCAAATGAGCCAGCACATTTCAAAAAAAATGCAGGAGGCACAGAGGTGTGAGAGCTCTTGGCCCATCAGGCATTCCCTTTTCTTAATTAACATCGAAGGAACAAAGAAATAGATATTAACTGTGTTTTTGTATCAGAGGTGATAAAAGATTTATTCATGTGCTAAGGTGAGATGAAGTTTGGTTGAACTGTCTCCTCTGAACTGCAGTTCCTCGCAGTAATGACCTCTGCTGCTGAAGCTGTGGGATTCAGTATGCCAGGGAGGATGCAGTGTTCTAGCTCATATGCTTCTATAATCTTGCTTATCTTCTACGATTAAAGTCACGGAAGTTTTCTATCAATTCATTCTCTTGCTATGTTCAGATCCGCTGAACAGCTAGCTATTCAGGCTTTAATCTGTGCCAGAAGTGTTTGGGGAGCAGACATGGATGTTTCCTGTGGAAGCACTGGATGTAACATTAGTTTGAATAGGGACAGAGAATAACATCTCCTGAGCAGTTAGGAAACTTCTAAAGGGCAGCGGTGTAGGGTTCCACGTCTAGATCTCAGAGTTGTTGGTTCAGCCACACTCTGGAAATGGCTTGAAGAAGGTCAGAAACTCAGAAAGTGTACGTGTGTTTGTGTGTTTTGAGTTGGAGAGGCAAAGTTCACACCATCAAAACCTGAAATACCAGAGTAGGAATCTCTGCCCATTGTAGAAACTGTGGGGATATCTGAACATCTCCTAGTTCCTTTTCACTGGTTACTATTTCGTCCAGCGTTTATGTGAAATGCAAAACATTTAGCGTTATCTTCTTTTGAGTTGGTGGTCTATCCTTATTTTCTGGTTTTAGATCTCCATTTTTCTGTATTTTCTCAGAAACCCTTTTCCTTACATGCTGATGGTGGCAATATGCTCCAACGGAGGAAGTATCTTATGAACACTTGGGTGTCATCTGTGCTGCATCCTTCCAGATGGCTCAAAACCCTGGACACTGGCAAGAGGTAATTTCAGAGAGGAAATAATTTCACTCACTTCAGCTTTGCTGGTAATGAATTATATCTAGAATTACAAGCTGAGAATTGCCTGCCCTGAATAGTCCAAACTTTCATCTTAAGCTTTTTTAGCTCTTATTCCTGTGGAGTGCAGCTATTTTCCTGCCTCATGCTGATAACCCCGTTCCGTGTAAAGGACTCTTAACCTGAATAATCAGTTTCCTAGAGATGTACCAAACAAGCTTTGCCTAAAGAATTCACATTTGAAAAAGGGTAAAAAAAAAAAAAAATCTCACAGTACGTATTTTAAATTAGGAGTCATAGGGATGTGAACATGGGCACACTGCGCATATTTTTCTAGTGCCTTGATAAATGAGCACTGCCAGGATGGTTGTGGTGTTTGGTCCTATAACACATGAAAATTGTGTGCTAAACTTGAATATGTTGATAAACCAGGTGGCTATAAAAAATTTCTAGGACATAATATTCCATCCTATACAAAGGAATTTACTAACCGTAATCCAGACAATTTTATCTACTTTGAAGTAACGGCCTCAAGCTGCGTCAGGGGAGGTTTAGATGGGATATTAGGATAAATTTCTTTACTGAAAAAGTTGTCAGGCATTGGAATGGGCTGCCCAGGGAGGTGGTTGAGTCACCTTCCCTAGAGGTATTCAAAAAACATGTAGATGTGGCACTTCGGAACATGGTTTAGTAGATATGGTGATGTTGGGGTGACAGTTGGACTTGGTGATCTTAGAGGTCTTTTCCAACCTATGATTCTATGGTGTTCTGCTATCCATAAGTTTCCATGATACGTCTGAGCTGAAAGCTTTTCTGAGACAAAGAGAGGAGAAGAAGTTATTAGGTAGGTACTCCCTTATGAAGCAGCCACACGCTAATATTGGAGGTTTAAATGAAACACTGTACCACTAAGAGCACATTTCTACAAGTGGATACAGTATGGCCTGAAGGTTGTGCTTTTAAATGATAGAGCAATAGGAGATACTTTTTGGCTTATGAATTGGGGACTACCAGATGAGGTGAAATTCCCATTTCATTTGTGGATGAATGGGAAATAATTTTTGTGAGAGAACAGTGATATATGAATCAAATGTTTTTCTTCTCACTGACAGGACAACCTTTATAATTACAGATGGCCACGCTTCAGTTGCCTTACGCTCTCAGCAAGTGACATTCAATATTAGTGATTCTGCCCTGTCTGCAGGAAGCAGTTCAAAGCTGCAATTCTGCAAAACGACTGCATATTCTAGAGTGTTATGCTGCTAAATTGAAGTCTTTCTGACTTGAAAATTAGATCCCTAGTGCTGCAAGTGATGCCAGAGCAATTATTTGTACCACAGCACAATAAGAATAAAGTTGTGACAATGTGCTTTCTTTTGTATATTGTCTGTTTTTATAGACAGTAGCTATTGTAGTATGAGGTATGGGGAACAAGTGTTTTGCGACTTTGTCATGTATCAGCATTTTCTCAACAAGGAAGGCTTAGGGGTATTGAAAGGGATACTTACAAAGGCAACGATGCAGCTGTGGGAGAGGCAAGCTAGATAATGCAAAACTCTTAAAATGACAATCTTTCAAAATAAGTCAGTGTTTCCAAAGGGATTATGGGAGAGGAGTGTTAAGGTGGACCATCTGTGGCAAAATGGGATCTGTGATGGGCCTCAGAGGAGATGCTCCAGCACAGGGAGCACAGTCCATGACCGCAAGGCAGGGAAGGGAAGATGCAGGAATAGAGAGTGGGAGGATGATGAGTAGAAAATTGATTGCTGGTGACAGACACTATTGCAGCAGGAACGGCATTGGGCTAGAGCTGTGTAAGTGTCAGCAAGGACCTTTAACCAGAATGTTGGATGTAGGGAGCTGAGCAGATGCTAACAACTTGGAGATTGACTTTTAACTGCAGCCTTGATATCTTTGTAGAGCGAAGAGAAGTTTGCTTTGTGGCTGTTTAAAAAACCCATGACATTTTATTTTACAGCCCACCTTTAAACTCTGAGGAAATAGCATGCCTCTGCTTTTTATACTTTACTATGAACTGGGGAAGTACCATCCCCTCCCCTCTTTGAGTCTTCTTCACGTCTGAGCCATCTCCTGTGAACAGGCTCTGACCCAAAGCATGGGGAGCTCCTTGTCAACTGCTTGCTTTACCTCTGCTATTGACTGGGCATTTCCACAATATTCTGGGCTACTTATCCCAAACTGCTTGCTGGATCTTTCAGCCATTTGCTTTCTGGTGGGTAATGTCAAAACAGGAACAATGAAGAAGTATGTGATAGAGCAAGAATGTGGGTAAAATAACAAGGTCTGTCTTCCTCTTCAGCCCCTTAATTTTGTTTGCATGGTACCTCTCCTTCCCACACAGGAAGTTTGTTTTAATTAATCATCTGAGTCAGTAAAATGTGATTTTTTTTTTTTAATTTTTTTTTTTCCCCCCACTGGTGTTCTGCCCAGCCTGTTGATGGACATGGGGTGGAAGAAACAATGTGCAAGTGGCTTTCAGGTGTGCCTGCTGACTTTTGTTGTGGGAGGCTATTTCAGCACATCAGAGCTGGAATTCCTGAGTTGCAGTTTCCTGTTCCTGATGTGACCCGAGTGCACGACAGTCACGGTGCGCTCTCGCCCATCAGCAGCATCAGTCTGTGGAGAGCTGTGCTGCTTGTCAGACTCGCTGCACAAGGATCGTTACAATTCAAGTAAGATTTGATTCTGTTTAGGAAGCCTTTACTTAAAAGGACTAACACATACCTGGTGGCTTCAGAACCAGCTGGGAACGCTGAGCATGCTGTCAGTCTGCTCCTAGCAAGCCAGCCACCCTGCCTGCTGTATGCAAGTCTGTTTGGAATACCATGAAGTGCTTGTTTCAGAAAGTGCTCCTTAGTTACTGATATCCAAATGGTTATGCATACACTCGTATGTGATACATCATCTTTATATTTCCCATATCTGAAGTTTTATTTTAAGGCTTGGTAAGGTGTGTTTGCACATATACACTCAATTCTAGTAGCTTTAAGCAGCTCTAGTGGAAATTGCTGTTTTTCTTATTGCAGTGATTTTTTTTTTTTGTTAAAATCTGGTTTTGTTCCCCCTTCTACCTTCCTCAATAGAAGTGGTGATAATGGACAAGAAAGTGCCCTGAGTATCTGTACAAACCTCACTGCTGATCCTGGTGAGGGTTGCCTGGCTACACAGAGGTGTTGCTTTCTCACCACCACTACTATTAGCTAAACCTGTTAAAAATGAGTATGAGGATATCAATACATACTGAAATCAGGAGGTGTGATGACAATGCAGTTCTTGCCCACCTCTCCCACAACTTTGGGAACCTGCATTTTTCTGCTCATCTGTCACTTCAGCTTCTTTGGACTAGCCTCACTTGTCTATTGCTCTTTTCCATTTGCTGTGGTTGATGCTTGATAGATGGAATGTGAGATCTTCCCAGAGGCCTTTACAGAGCACACTGATGATCACTGTGCAGGATAAGCTCTTTAGGACAAGGACTGGCTCTTGACTAGTGACTTTTCACTGACAGTAATAGTCTTGCTTCTTGGCATGAAATTTTTTGGCTTGGTCTTTTGCATGGCTATGAATGATGATGATAAGCACTTTGCTTTGAGCAAGGTACAAAACGAAAAACCAAGGAGCTTTTCATAGCTGACTGAGACAATGTCTAAGTCCTGATGTCAGCATCTCTGTAAATGTCAAAACATCTAAGTATGGTTTTCTGGTTCACACAGAGTATACTTTTCAGGACACATTCAAGGAGTTAGGGGGACACTCTTGTCTTTATAGAGCAGCATTTTTGAGATGTGAGGATCAGGATGTTCTGTCATTGCTTATGAAGTATAGTAATTCAGCCTTAATGCAGCAACTGGACACAGAGCGTGCAGCTGTATCCACGCAGCTGAAGACATGCTACTGCTATTGGTGTAAATGGTTATGGTTTTAGTGCTTATGTGTCTTAGAACTCTTCTCACTCTCCACTGCCCTGTATTTATTAATCACATTCTGCTGGCAACTGCTTCCAGCTGGAAGTGAAAAGAACAGAGCTGCTTCTTTATGGTACTTACAAGTCACTTGCCTGGCTTAGCAGTCCTAGGTTTTTATCATCTTTAGAAATGCAATCTTTGTATTTTACTTTTTCCTTGCTGCTCTTCAATGTTGCACAGTTTCCTTCAGGGACTGACTTTCGCTACCTTCTGTCTGAGGTGACTACAGTTCTTAAGATACCTCAAGAGGTTAGCTAGAACATTCCTTGCAATTTGAAAGCCAATATTTCTCTTCAAGCTTCTTTTCCTTAATTTTATTTTAAGAGCTGTCAATCCTGCCTGTGAGAATGGTTGTATTTTTGAAGCTGTTAATTTATTGCTTTTACATCCCTATTAAACTGCATTGGTGTCTGCTCCCCTTAAAATTAACCAGGATGCATTTCAGTTATGCATCCCCTGTCTCTTCAGTATTTCTTCTTTCTGTAGTGTGCTTTTCCTCGCATTACTGAGGCAGAATCGTGCTTCCGTAGTTATTTTATATTAGCTCAAAGCCAGGCTTCAAAATGTCAGTGTCTTTTGCGTTCTTCCTTCAGTTCTTAGTTCCTCTGAGTGCTCAATACTAGATAAAATCTCTCTGTGGGCTCAGTATGATCCCTTAAGATCACTGTGCTTATCATTCTGTTACACTACCAAAGTAAACAATATAATTCATTGCTTACTTCTATGTTGGAGACATTGCTTTACTATGTAGACAAGTCAGTGAATCTTCATAAAACCACACATACTGCTTATCTACCTATTTTATCTATTCTAGCATATACTGCAAATGTTACTTGCACATCCAAAGAAACATTTGAGCCTTAAATATTTTCTTGACTTCATTTTGAATTGTCACCTCTAGCACACATTTGTCTTCTTCCGGTAGCACGTTATAATACAGCATGAACATTCAGTATGTGTGTTTTGGGGGGAATGGATCAGTGACGGTTGTGTTGGGTTTGACAGATCAAAACTCCACCCTCAGTAGGCTCTGGTGCTTTAATTTAACAAATTCAGTGAGCCATTTAGTTTATTCCTTTTCAAATCCTTAATGATGGAAATTTTAATACTGCTTAGACCTTTTCCTTTACATTGTGCATCAGGATGTATTAATCTTTCCTTTTTTTTTTTCAGGTTTACACCCCTGGAAATGCATTCTCACTCGGGCCAAATTCAGTTAATATATGAATTAGATTTTGCCTGACATTTGTTTCAAATAGTTTACCTAAGGAGTAGAAATTATATCTGCAGCTAATTTCATGAATTTCACTGGGATTACCCAGGGCTGTAAATAAATCACTGTGTACATTTCATTTCCTTGACCGCTAATTTTGCTGTTCTCTCTGGAAGCACTGACCAGGGCCAGAGCAACCATTATCCTAGACATTCATGAGAAAGTCTGTTATTTTTCCTTGAAGCAGGATCTATGATAAATTAACTTCATTAACTTCAAGCCAGTGCCCAACTCTTTATTTTTAATCATTTCTTTTTCATTTTGCTGGGAGATCACTAGCTGCTAAAGCATAACATCAGTCTTCAATCAGTAGTGAAATTCATCTCTCCTTTCAGAGCTTAGAGGCAAAGGGCCACTTCTGAAGCTTTCTTGAAGCAGGTTTAACATTTGTGCCCCTGCTCTTTACACCCCACCCCCCCATCAGAAGTTACTTTCTCCAGAGCCCTGCCAGCAGAACACGTTGTGCAAGATTCCCCGACACGCTGCAGGCAGAGTCCTCTGAGTTACTTCAAATAGTCTGAAGGGTTTGGGCTGACATCTTGGCATTTTGCCTAGTGCAGAGGAAGAAGGGCAACTCAGGTGACCATTTTCCCCAGCGAAGGTGCAGGTGGCAACAGTCTCTAGCCCCTTGGTGGTGATACATGGTATGAAGGTGTAGTCATCGGTGGCAAGTGGATATCTTACTTGTCCTTTGCATGCAATGGACCGTGGAAAAACTGAGCAGAAACGGTCCAGGCCTGAGGCGAGGCTACTGCCGTGACACTCTTCCCACCTGCTCCAGGGTACAATTTGCCCCAAAGAAAACTTGGGAGAGGCAAAGATGTGTCTGTTGCATTGATGACATGCAAATTGGTACAGATGGTGGAGAAAACTACAACCTAGGGATACTCTGCACTATTTATGTGAAATTTCCCTGCAGGCTAGAGGGCCCAATGTGTTTTCTGCCCTCTCGGAGGCAATGCTGCTCCACGCTGCTGTTGACCCAGTGCTTTTGCCTCTAAGGTGCAGGTCTAACCTGAAGAGCCCGGAGCCAGACTTTGGCAGTACATCTCAGCAGGACTGCAATGACCAACTGAATTCAAGTGCAACATATCAGTACAGACTTGCTTTGGCTGTGATTTGCAGTGAATAATTAGCTTGAGTTCAGTACCCTCTTAGCTGATAACACCTGCAAGGATCATATTTTGAACAGAAAAAATTTCTCAGGACTTTCTTTATCAATCAGCAATTTATTGCACTTTGGCCATTTGAAAGAAACCGAGTTCTTGTGGGAAAGGCTTTGCTTTACTGAGAAGGTATTCCCAGAGCTGCTTTTGGCCCTCATACCTTGTCACCAACAAGCTTTAGTGGCTATGCCCAGCCTCATCTGTGATGCTGAGCCTCATCCTCTGCCTCTGGAAGGGCTTCATTTAAGCTCAGGCTTAGGCACCCAGTTCTTGTACTACGTTGTAGGTTTAGCTGTGCATAGGTCTGTTTCTGGGTCATTGTTTGCGTTTCCTGACCTGAACTTGCATCTGACTAGGTCCTTTACATCTGCCTGATGATCACTGGACCATTGATAGGACACATTGCTATCACCACCCCACTCTGCTCACCCAGCTCTGGTGCCACAGTGCTGAACCCTGTCAGTGGTTTTACTGCCCAGACTGCGTTGTGGTCACTGTCAGATCTTGGCTAACCATCTCCTGAGTGAGCAGTCCCCTGACAATTACACAGTAACAATATATAAGATTTCATGCTTTATTCTGTAGGATTTCAAAGTGTTTTGTAAGAAACACATGACTGTGTCTACTTCTGAGATAAGGAGAAGGTAATCAGGTAGTCATCAAGCAAGCAGAGATACTGATTGAGAATCTTGATGCGAGTACTTCTTTCAAATTTACTGAGTGACATGAAATCCATGACCCCAAGCACGTGAGGCTGAGCTTTATTTCTTGTGGCCCTCTGAAAAGGTTGGCTCTGACAGGTTTTCACATCCTCATTTCCCTCTCAGTGGTCCTTCCTGTTTGGCATAGGAGAGCTAGGACACTGCTGGGTTTTGTCATTGCCTGTTTGCTGATCTGCTGGAAGGTGTTTTGAGAGGAGGTGGCTGTCAGCTCTGTCACTCGACCCAAGTCCAGTTCACTGAGTTTTGGTGCTTCATTCCTTGCTGTTGTTATTTAGCAGGGCTCTGTTGATTTAGCAGTTAACTTGGCTTTGTGGCCTCTGAAAACCACTGTTCTAATCCCGGTGAAATTCTTAGGCTGCTGAAGCTGAGAATATGGCAAATTGGTCTGTAGTGCAATCACTAATCCTTGGGAATAAAAGAATCATTGTAACTTTCAGTACTAATAATGGCTTAAAATATCTGTATGCTGTGCCTCTTTAATATTACTATGATTTATCAGTAGATGAGTGGAAATGGATATATTTATTATCTCTTTGGATTTATTTGAGGTTTTTCCTTAACTGCGTTGTATGATTTTACTCTAGGTTCTGGAGAAGCTTTTGCTGACCTTCTAGCATGTGAAAGGCAAATAAAATGTCATTGTGCGAGACATGTTCTGTCTTCATCTGAAGGAGGTAAGCCCAAGGAATGGATCTGTTAGTCCATGCTGCATTGGATAGTGCCTGCCACCAACTCCCTTGGTACTGGAGGTTTTAGTTTATTCTGATGGTGAAGCCTGTGGTGTCTCCTATCTCCTCAGACTTCCAAGAGTCTCATAGTGTGTTACTCTCCCTGAGGAGACAGGAGACACCACAGGTTGACGGTCACATTTTTTGAACAAAATGGGAGCTAGATTATGCTGGAGCAACAGATTTGGGTTAGTTTTGTTGTTCTGTGTAAATCTTCAGAGAAATGTCACTGCCAGAACTCCTCATCAAGAACAGCAACAGTTGTTTCAAGAGGCCATGCCCTGACACACACTTCAACCTTGATCTCATCATCTTCTTTCTTTTCCTTTGGATGTTCTGTAGGATCCTAATGCCCATTATCCAGTCAAGATCATTTAACAAAACCCCCAAAAAACCTTTTAAAATAAGTAAGTTAAGAACAAAATCTTGTTGACACATTGGATCTCCAGGTAGGTAACACTGAGCTGAGGTGACAAAGACAGACCCCTAGTTTGTTTGCTACCATTGTTGGAAAGGATATAGGTTGTCCTTCTTTATGGTCTTGTGGTCAGGGTGCTGATGAGCAGTGAGGGATGTTGTTCTGAAATCCTCACTGCTGCAGCAAAAGCAGGAAAGTGCAGCGAACACATCCCTTCTCATCTCAGACTTTGGAAGCTCACTGCAGACCTGATCATTGGGGCACATGTGTTAACGTAACGTGTACGGGGGGAATCGGAGAAGGCTTATTTATTAAGATATCAAACACTTTAAAGTTGTGAGCAGATGAGATCAGGAAAGGCTGTTAGGCTTTGATAACTTACAGAATGGAATTATTTAGGGCATTTGCTAGGAAAGAGGTTTAGATCTTATGCTGCCTGGCAAGTTAAAAGCTCTCTATATCTCAGACAGCCGTAAGATCCTGAGGAGACAGATGAGTTGGACTAATCCTGTGGTGAAGGGCAAGGGACATTTCCTTAATAAAGAGTAAATTTTTTTGTTAGATTTCTGTCATGTATTATCAGGGGAACTTAGAAGGACATTGTTAAATTAACCACGCATTTAGTTCTTTGTGTTGAACACTTTAAAAATTTAATCTTTTATTTCTCCTTTATAGTGTTTTATGGATTACCAATGTAATAAAAAACAGTTATGACTGTAACAGAACCTTATAATTATGTACAAAAGCTGGTGGAGAATAGGAAGGCTTGAAATCTGAGTGAGGCTGAGAATTACCTGAACTTGTGTCACAGTCATTCCCATCACTGGTGCTCTACTTCCAGCCTTCCCACTGGCAACTGGGAATCTTTCATCCATACTTTCCCCTGGAAAGTGTGATTCACTTAGCTCTAAGCTTTCAAGAAGCTTTTACAGCCTAATTAAGAGAGATAGGGATATAAAACCACAGTATGGCAATGCCAATATGGGGCCTTTGTTCAATAGCAACTACTCAGTGAAAATACAATTATCAGACTTCACAGTGCCTAGACCCCAGCCTCAGACTTCTTGGGGGGGAGGAGGGAGTTCTGATCACTTCAGAAAAGCTGAGTCTAGGACATGAAGGTGTACTCTATTAAGCTATACTGATAAACAGAAGTGACTGTATCTGCTCATCGCTGGACCCAGGTCTGCTGATCTGCTCGCCAGCTGTTACCAACTCCTCCAGATAGGAGCAACTTCTTCTGGGTCCTGGGGAAGTCCCTTATACCTTGCAGCAAGCAGAAGTACTTTCTCCTAGGGATTGCTGATGGCATTCCCCATCAGCATGAAACGGTAGAGTAGGGGAAGACTCTTCCTCCCTTCAGGATGAGATTGGAATTCAGCGTTGTGAAGGCGGCCTTAATCCAAACCCTCACTCTGTTACATATCACTTGTCTACAGCTGCCATGAGTAGATACTAAAAGTGAAATTCAACCTGCAGCAAGTAATGAAAGCTTCTCTTCAAGTGGGATTATTTTAATAATCCACTGAGAACATCAGTTTCTTCTACAGAACAGAAAGGCCCACCTACCCTGAAGTTCATTTAAGCCTGGACTGTAACGTTTTTTGGCACTTCTTGTAACAGAATCCACAGTCTTCCAGCTTTTAAAGTTTTATATCCAACGGATCAGACTTGATCAGAACAGTTATGGCCCAGTGAACAGGATTTTTGTCATTCCTAGTCAAAGACTGCAGATATTGTATCGAAATTATGGTGCAAGGGCCTCTCTGGGCTTGCCCCAACCAGGCTGGTTTTAGCTGTCATTGTTCAGCAGTCAGGTGATCGTGGCATCATTTGGCTTCAGTTTAGCTTTATTTTATAGTAATAGCAAGCAACCATCTGTAAAAATAATAAAATGTGTAGTAGAGTGAAAAGGCAAGGTGATGCTGGATGTTCCAGTCAGCTAGCAGTCGCTACAGGAGAGCTGCCTTGCCATTGGGTAACGCCAATGTAGACGTAACAGAGGAAGACACCAAAAACCCCAACAAATAATTGGAAAGCAAAGGAAAGAAAGATCATATAAACAAAATCTGTCAAGAAAACATGAAAACAACCCTTAGTGGATTTGAGGACTGAGGAGGAAGAAAGGAGTGGCACCTTGAACAATAAAATTCTACCAGTGAAGACCTCAGGATGCTGATGACTTGTTATTAGCTGTACCCTCACTCTTCTTGAGGAAAACTTGAGCCATCAAACAGATGAACACTGGAAGGATGAATGTAATACCATAGAAAAGGTCCAGAAAATTACTAAGAGGAATTTTTGTTTATGTAAATATTTTAACTTTATAATGCTTTTCTGTATTATCATGGAGTATGAGTGTTAGCATTATTGTAGTTGTGCTAATAACCAACGATAATGAGTGAATTTTAAATTATCTTGGCAAGACATCAATCAAACTAACAACAAAATCTTAACTTGGTGTATAGTATGATCCCTTTTGGCCCATAACCAGATTTTGAGAGTACCAGTCGGAAGAGTTTCCCACAGCCTCCATTTGCTTACTAGTACTTCAACTTGCCAGAAACTTTTAAACCCATCACTGCTTTGTTGTTGGTGTTTTTTTTTTTTCTTTTTTTTCTTCCCCCCCCCCTAGCCCTGCTACTTAACATGCCTGAGGAGTACAATTGCCATGTAAGTGCCTGAACCCTGTGAATGGTACGGGCTGTGGTGTTGTCCTTCCAAAAATAGGAATTCTTCCATAATTAAGATTTGTGGCAACTGCAGAGGCCTGCATTTCTAGAATGTATGAAAATAAACATGAAAAACTGTAAAAACAATGTAAGAGACCTGAGTGCCAGGGAATTCTCCTTGCTGTCTCGGCTGTCATTCTGGCTTCCTCAGAAGTTGCATGATCTGTCGTACCCTCTGATACTGATCTAAAGTTGCTGCTTTTTGCTTTACTATGAGGCTATGCTGTAATAAAGGGGAAAGAGGGGGAAAAGCAAATAAAAATCATAATTTTGTTCCCATTGTCTGGAGTCAGAAGGAGCAGAACATAGCCCCTCACAACCATGCTGTAAGTAGAAAGATCTCTCAAATTTTAAATTGTGAATTGAGTCACAGAAGTGTTTAATGAATTTGGAGGACAGTGTGTCAGGGGAGCCACAGAAGACCCAAGTTCCGCCCAGGGCTTCCTAAGGCTTTTATGGCTGCTGTGCATCTGGCAATAGCAGTGTAAGTTTCTCCTGCCCCTTTGAGGACTGCCTCGTGTCAGAGCTGCTGCCCTTGATGCGGAGCAGGAGACTCATACTGAAACACGTCTGTGTTTTCAGTGGCTACTCTGGTTCAAAATCTGTTGCCTCTGTTCAAATCTCTTTTTTGTCTCTGGTGGAGACCGAGATGCTGTGACTTGCATCGTGGCCACTTGGGCTTGGTCGCCTGCCCATTGCATCCTTCCCACTGAGGGGAAGAGCAGATTGCAGCATCTTAAACCACCACAAGAAGGTACTCCAGGTATTCATCTGCTAGGGGCCAGGCTTCTGCTGGGCACAGAAGCTCCTGAGGAGCTGCTCCACTGTCCAGGCCTGCAAAATTTATTGAATTCTAGACTTGCAGCAGCCGAAGATGCCTTTATGACAGGGTTTTACACGGGACAAACAGTGTTTTTGTGCGTCAGGGCTTTGCTTTCCGTTGTACCAGAGAGCGTGTAGTCACCGCAATGAATATGTAGTGATAAATAAATGTTTTTGTATATTGTATTTCCACACAGTAGCACTCAAGCAGATAGCCAAAGTGTAAAGCTTCTTTCTGCTTGTATTGCTTTGTGCATGTTGGTGTTAATGCTTTTAGGGCAAGGAGTGCTGCATTGCACTTCAGGAATTACAACAGCACAGCTTCTGATTTCATTTTCTTTTTATGTCACTTGATTTGCTGACCTTAATTCCCAGATACTGGTTTCTGTGGAAAAAATTGCAGAAAAGGCTTGTTTCATTGAAATAGGTTTGGCCCTTATGATATGCATTATTCCTTTGGCTCCTGTCAAAGACAAAATCAAAAAATTATTCAGAAGCTGCAGAGAAGTCTAATGGCATCTTCAGTGACTAGGTGGGTTTTTTTTTCTTTTAAATAACTGTAGGAAGAGTGGACGTATCGTATTAGCTGCCTGGGACTTTACCAGGGGAATCTGCATACTCCTTTTCTCATTAACTTGTGGATTACATAAATCGGGGATGTTGTGAAGTGCTCACAGAACTTGGTGCTCCTTCTCTCCCTTCCCTGCTTTTGGAGAAGATGAGCTGCTATGCATCTGTCATACTAAAACGTGCCTCCTGGTAATAGCCCAAGTGTGTGAGCTATTTTAGTATACCTGCATATTGCTGTGTAGGATTTTAAATACCTCTTTTGAGCATCTTTGCAGCTTCTTTATTCATTACTCTCAGCGATGTGGGGAAACTAGTTTGAAAAACCACTCCAAATAGAAATAAGCTAAGGTAGGAGATGCAGTAGGAAAGAAACACAAAATATTATAATTGCATTCTACTTTAACCTACATTAGGGTGGGTTATTGTGGGTTTATCACTTAAGGTGATATTTAATCCACGGGGAAAAACACAGAACTAGCTGTCACACAAAGGCTTTTTGTCTGTCCTGAAATATGGATGTCTGTAAAGTGGTGGGTCCTACTCAGTGAAAGCAAACATGCCCTTTAGGTAGGTCAGTAAGTTGTACTTGAACTGAATGAGCTGAACCACCCCTGAGGAATGTTTTCTCTGACCCTGGTGTCTCCTAGTAGTAACCTATGCAATCTATACAGCTCTTTGCTCAATGATTCATTGTCCTGAGTTGCGAGAAGCACCAACCTATTTAACAGAGGCAGCCTTGATGATTTGCATAAGGTCTTACTGCAGACCGAGAAACCAGTCTGGCACTTATCTACATGGAGTATACAGAGTAGGAGAGACTGTCATAGGATTACGTCAGGGGTGGTTGTTTCTGTTTTTTAGTAGTTATAGAGAGATAATAATTGTTTTTGTGGGCTCACTGTAGTGAGATTTTTTGCAAGGGTTCTCAAAGGCCATGATATGCCTGGATTTAGCTGCAAAATGTGAGGATAGACATTAATACTCCTCTTTCTCCTACATGGCAATGACTAGCAGAAGACATGGGAATCATTGCACTGGATTAACCAAGCACTCCATTTGCTCTGGTGTCCATATCCAACAGTAATAGACAGTAACAGGTGCTTCAGATGAATATGTAATGAAAGGTAATGCCCTCCCCTTTGATGCCATTCTAACCTCGAATTAGTAGAGTCTGGTTTATGCCCTGAGAAATCAGGGTTTATACTCTCCCCGTTATTTTTGTTGTTGTTGTTTAATTAACTGAGTTAAATAGCAGAGTAACATGTAAGACCATGGCATATATGCTTAAAAATCCTGGACTCCTTTTGCCTTGAAATGGTACCAAGCATGTGTGTGAGTTATGGCTCTTTCAGTGGATTTTAGTATTTCTCACAGATAGTCTCTGGACAATGAAATCTTTCTGTTTATACAATCTAGATGAAACACAAGAGCAGTGCAAGCTTTTCCCCATTGGCCTATCATTATGCCACAAATCAGGAAAGGCCAATTTTAAATGCAAATTTTGTTTTTTGAAAGGATTGCCAAGCTGAAATGTGCTGAGTAGTGCTGCCTGCATTCTGAGTGTTCAGAATGTCCTAGGTTTGGTTAAAGACTATAATTTTCTGCTATAATAATACAGCTGTTTGGAATTATGTGGTAGCCAAATTCATATCAACTTTCCCAAAAATTAGAAACAGCCCTACTCAACCCCAAAGACAAAGAAGAATAAGAAGGTAATTGCTGGATGATTATATAGCAGACTTTTTTGAAATGTTACCAAGAGGATATCGAAGATGTGAAGCTGAACCTGACTCCATAATCCCAGTTCTTGATTGTCAGAAGGAGACAGCAGAAGAAAGAGCTGTTAAAGGATTCAGCAAGGATGGCAGATCACCACTGTTTTGAAGATAAGAAACTAAAAATAGCGGAAAAGTGCAGGAAATAGTCTCCATAATGGTAGTTCTGGGTGCCACAAAACAACCAATTCTAGGGGAAAAAAAAAAACTCCATATTCAACTATTTTCTGTCTGCATGGATAACTTCATCTGATCATTTCACTTTTCTCATATGTGAAAACGATTGATTTGGTTGTTCCAGCATAACTTTGAAAATCAAAATGTTTCAGCCAAAAAAATGGATAATTTTTCTTTTACATGCCTGAGATAGGAAATGAAAAAAAAAAGCAACCACCAAACCCCCAAAAACCCCACTGGAAATGCAATTTTCAGGAGAACATCTGCTGAAATTACATGCTTTTAAGTCTGGTTCTGAGAAAACCATTGAAGTTAGCGGGACAACAGACCTATGCTAAGAAAATGCTTAGGTACTTTAACGCTTTGCTGTATTTGTGACATGGATAGAAATTATACAGCGTGAAAATTTGAAAGGACTAGTGAAAACAAAGGAATAAATGGAATGGGATTATGATGAACACAGACAGCAGAGCTGAAACCTGCCATATTAAAAGAGGAAAGCAAGGAAGTGGGTCACTTGTTAGAATTAGGGAAAAAAAAAAAAAGATCTTACACAGCATCCTGTACATTAATTAGCAGTAATGAAAATAATTGTTCCCTCCAGCTTGAAACTGTGGCTAATTACAATTAAGTGTTCATTACTAGCTAACATAATTAGACTTTCACTATGTTTCATAAATACATGGCTTAAATTATGCAGGGAGGGAGGAAGTGTCCTTTGTAGCACTTTCCTGCCTGTCTTTATCTCCTTTTCCATCTACTTCCACAGCTGTTTCTTAGTCTTCTTTCTTAGACGATCCCACTGTGTGTGCTAGACCTGTTTATCGAGGCAATTTCTTGCCAAGCCTAAGATACATTTATGCTGTTTGTCCCTCGTGTCAGGCAGGATCAGTAAGACCCAGCTTCGCAGAGGATTTCGGGAACTGCAGCCTCACTGAAGTTGTGCTTTTATTCCTCCAATCCCAAATGCATAGTTTAAGTAATAAGCTTCTGTAAAATGAGGGAAGAGGGCACAAAAAAAAGGGGAAAAAATTCCCAAGATTTTCTGCCTTTCTAAAAATACAGTTTCCGTATAATAAAACATCCGGTAGGTTAGGTGATGTAGGCTACTGTGTCTGCGGTGGATTTGTGCTGATTTTTGTTTCCCACCGAGATCTGGAGGTTAGCAACACAACAGCACATTTCATTACTTTTGGATAGAAATTGCAATGTCCTTTATTTCCATTTGAAGGTAAAATATTGTTAACTCATACTTCACGCTTTCTCTCCCACAACCTAATTTAGACATATGTTGCATATGAAAATAGTTTCTTTTAGCCTTATCCCTTTTCTCTCTCCCACTTTATTTTCGTTGAATTACGTAACTAAAAATATAGACATTATACTGGGAAGCAGTCACTAATGTTTAGCTGTTCTGATGGTTATCTGGCAGCTAGGGGATATATGTGTTCTAGTATGCTGCTGTCAGAAGAGCTGCTGCTTGTCTCACCAGCTCACAGATGAGGTGGGATGTCACCTTCATCATCACAAGGTCTGTTCTAGTCATTAGTTCTGGAAGAGCTGGAGGTGACAGAGAGATTTGAGGGCAGTTATAGCTGAGCAAGGAGTGCAGTGATACCTGCCTAGGGAGAAGAGATGGAGAATGGAGAGCTAATTGAGCATAAAAACAGCAATGGAAATGGCAAATGGTGGGAGAAGGAGAGAGAATGAAACTGTTGGAGATGAAAAGGCCGTTCAGCAAAGTGAGAAAATAAGCAAACAAAGGAAATGCCGCAGGCAGCGTTTCCACTGGACTGAGTGAAATTAGAAAACTGGGCCTGGTTAGTAGGTCGCAGGAGGCTGCAGGGATCCTGGGGTTCAGCAGGGCTTGCCCTTCCCCTGCACTTAGTTATCTGAGACCTTACTGATTGATTTTGTCAAAACAGATTTCTCACCTGTGATTCTGTGAGCTCTGGCCTGTTTTCAGTCTGGGCAATTCTGTTATGATCGTTGTCCTAATATTGTGCTGGTATTTTGTTTACTAATGACTCCATTACTTTGCTTCCTGGTGACTTGCATAGTGTTGCTGTGGACTCTTGAACTGCTGTTGTGTGTTGAGGTGAAGTGGCTTCTGCCACTGTAAAGTGCTTGTGGTTGTTCCCTGGGATGAGAAGCACAGGTCAGCACTATCTAATAAAGCTTTGCCTTTGTGTAAAGCTTTTCAACCCAAAATAAGAGAAGTGATTGGGTTACAGAGTAATGATAGAGAAAGGACTAGAACCGAGATCTCCTAAATTATAATGCCCTGATTTGGGAAACTGTATGTAATTTTGGGGCTAAGCTTTAAGGTGAAAGAACGTCCTTTACAGACTTTTTAAACAACAAAACCTGACAGGAAAAGTCATAAAGCCGTTCAGGTTGGGAGGGACCTCAGGAGTTCTTTAGTCCAAGGTCCAGCTCAAAGCAAGGTGAGCTGAGGAGAGAAATTGGTCTACGTCGGGCTTTATCCAGCCGGACCCTAAAAACGTAGGGTGATGGAGCCCTGTGCAATCTCTGTCACTGTTTGACCATCCCAGGGCAAAAAGAGTTTTCCCTCATGTCTAGGTATAACTCTTGTTTCAGTTTATGCCTCTTGCCCCTCATCCTCCCACAGTGCTGTGAAGCGCTTGGCTTTGTGTTCTTTGTAAAATTATCAGAGATAGTGGCAGACTATTCATTTCCCCTAAAACCAACTCTTCTCCAAGCTCTTGGAGAAGAGCTTCTCCAGCTCTACTCAACAATTGCATCTTCCTCAGCCTCCCCTCCCAGGGCAAGTGCTCCAGACACCAGTCATCATGGTGGCCCTCTCCTGAACTTGTTCCAATTTATTGATGCTAGAGTTGTATTGGAGGCCCCAAAATTGGATGCCGTATTCTAGATGTGGCGTAACAAGTGCTGAGAATCACTGCCCTTGATGTACCAGCTGTGCTGCTGGTAATGCAGCCCACGATGCTCTTGGCCTTCACTGCTGCCAGGGCTCCCTGCTGACCCACGTCCAATTTGGTGTCTACCAAATTGTCTGGGGTTGGACTAGATGACCTCTAGGGGTCCCTTCCAACCCAAAACTTTCTATGATTCTAAGACCTACCTTCTCCATAGAGCTGCAGCCTGTGTCCGGGTTTCCTTGCAAGGGGTTCCTCCTTCTCAGGTGCAGGACTTGGCATTGGTCCTTGCTGAATTTCACAGGCTTCCTGATGGCCCATTCTTCCTGCCTCTCCCTCTGAATGGCAGTCCTGCCCTTGAGTGTATCAGCTGCTCCCCCCTGACATTGCTGCCAATTTGGTGTCATGTGCAAGCTTGATGAAAGTGGCCTCCATGGCTTCCTTCCTCCAGGTCATAGATGAAGGTGTGAAGGCAGACAGATCCTAGGATAGGCCCCAAGAGTACTCTGCTACCTTCAGGTAGAGTATGACCCACGAATCTCTGCCTCTGAGCCTGCCTATTGTGCCAGTTTTCAATCCATGTAGTTGTCTATGCATCCAATGTAATTTAAAAACTTGTGTCTGTGACTGGGGAGAGTGTCAAAAGCTAAAGTTGAGGTAAATAATATGCATTGCCTGCCCCTTGTCCCCAAATTCATTCGTGTTCACCTTCTAGGCAGTCAGGTTGGTGAGGCATAATTCATCCTTGGTAAAACAACAGTGCTAATTATAACAAGAAAAGAAACAGAAGCATTGTTCTTCATGCAAGAAACACAGCTTTTCTCCTTATAGGCCAGTTAGTATTTTGTTACCTTTATTAAACAACTCTGTTGCTGCTAGTCACTTTACCTTTTTGGAAATTCCTGTGCATCTAAGATGGCTAAGCAGGGGAATCTGAATTCTCTGTCCTGGGAAAAATACAGCAGAATCTTTTCCTTATTCACTCTCTGCATCTGACAGCTTTATAGGCTTAACACAGGTGTCTGTGGAATATAATGCAGAATTTCTATTTGTCCATCTGATTCAGTCTCCATCAGCCAAACACTCAAAGACTACTGGCTTAAGAACAAAACCGTTCCACCAGTCTGATGCCCTTGCAATGTTTTTTTTTGTGGTTTGAGCCTGGCACTCTGCTAATTGCTGCATCTCCAGTGCCATTTCTGAGTGCGGTAGAGTCCAAGTCCCACAATACCTCATGGATTTAAAACAGAGCAGTGGTTGGTTTTCTTTGGGAGGCTGACCTCTAGTGTTTCAGTATGACATGCTCAAGAGAAGAGGAGCAGTAGAGGAATGAATGCTCTGTGGAGTGATGCCCAAAATACGTCTGTATTGACTGGCATTTTGTGAGCCTGGAAGATACTTCATTTATTTAGTAATGAAAAAGGAAGTGTTGCTATGGTATCTTGAGGTGTATTTATGCTGCTGTGGACACATAAGGATTCCATGACATTTTTAATCTTTATTTTAATTACTGAGTTCAATTTTTTGAAATTGCAGGGGCTCTTACATTTTTTGATTATGCAGTGTTCTGTGAGATTGAAATATTAATTGAAACAAGAGTTGTCTCGCTCTTTCCTGAGAAGAAATCAAATAATCTCTGAAGCCTCAACTATATGCAAGATTTGATTAAAAGTCTTATGGAGGTCACCGGAACAGCCAGTGCTGAAACAGAGTTGTTTTTCATACACGAAAAGCATGAGCTTAGTCTTAGAAGCAAGACAGAGGTATCTGTTATTCGCATTGGGTTTGTGTGTCTGCCTAGGCAAAAATCCAAAGCACAGGCAGGTTTTTATTGCTTCAGGTCAGACCCCAAAATGCACCGTGGTTCAGCTGTGAAGTATTGGGCACTTTTGAATTCTCATTGACTTAGCATCCATGGGTGTGTACTCCCAGGTGAAGTCTGGGATAGTGGAAAAGGTATTTGATTGTTTTGTTGTTGCAAACCTGTTTCTAAAGCAGGTGTTCATAAAGCAAAATGAGAAGTGCTTAATTTCTTAATATGGTACTCCAAGGGAAGTTGTTTTTTCCCTCATCTGATCACTTTCATGTAGGTTTTATAGCATTTAAAGCTTATTATGTGATTTTTTTGGTATGAAAAGATATGATTTCAGATGTGGACAGAAAACATAACTTTTTGAAATAAGCATGAGAGCTTCTTTAGAACTTGTTTAAAAAGCAGCACAAACATTTTTGCACAGCAAAACAATCTTAGTAGTTCTTGAAATTTTTGCTGTAGAGACTCCTTCTTTTTCCTCCACAGAAGCTGGGTGGTGGAGGAAGTCAGGACCAAAGCCTGTTGAGAAGCCTCTTACTCAAGCCCTGAGTGCATTGGCACGCAGCTAGGACAACACATGCTGGTGGAGTGGTAGTTAGAGTGAAGGATCTGGAACATTAAGTCTTTTGTCCTTTGATTTGCGAAACAGATGTCTCATCATCCGAGCCTAGGCTCTCATTCTGCTAGCTTCTGTTGCCTGGTACCTTGTCCGGAAGGTGTGGTTGTGAGCCAGTTTTATATATGTGAGCCAACACCTGTGATCGAATGTACTGTTGTATTTGTGGTGTGCTGCTTTACTCTGCAAAACACTGGCTCCTCTAAAGTCCACAGGCAAACAAGATACCTTATATTACTATAAACCAGCCGTTGGTGCTGTTGGGAAGTTCTTGCAGAAGGCTTCTTTCCCTTGCGTTGCATTATTCCCATCCCACCAATTCAAATAGCCTGAATATGCTGACTTGTTGGCAATGGTGCTAGACTCTTTTTTTGAAGTACGGCTGCTGAGAAAATGTGTCTTGCTTGAAGGGCTGTGTACCAAAAGCATGTCTTGAAATATCTGCCTGATTTTTGTGGCACAGTAGTTTAGTGGCCAGTGGTTTTGGAGATGTTACTTTGGCTTCTTTATTCTCTTTTCACCAGGCATCAAAATGAGAGTTACCTTAAGAAACACAAATGAATACACATTTTTCACATAGAAAAATAAAATGTAAGTGGGAGTAGAGAAATGAGGGAGTTCTAGAAATGCAGAACCAAACCTGTTGATGTCCCTGGAACATATTATGCTGTGGCAATAGGCCTGTGCATGGTTGAAAAATATGCAGCATGATTGAAAGATATGTACGTTAGTATCACATTAAGGGTTTTGCAGTGCGCTCCTCACTGGGACATGATATCTGTATTTTTTTTGTATATCTGATTTCTCTGGAAATGGTAACATTTGTAATGATCCATTTGTGGTGTAGTACATATCTCTGTAAGAGGGAAAATTGCACAGGCCTACTCCTCCCTTTTATCCTTCTAATATCGCTTCATTTCTGTGTTGTTAAAACTGACTATGGCATCCTATTGCAGACTTTTTTCCAAGGCAACAGGCACTGAATAGATGACCAGAAATAGCTCTCTTCGTGTCAGGAAATTCAATTAAACCATTCTGAAAATGAGCATGTAGAGGTGTCTCTTAATGACACCTCTTCTGCTAATGTTACTATTGCACTACTCGTGGTTCTAAGACAATGGTAGGTATATCCCAAACATACAATGATGGCTATACCTTAAACATTAAAGGGAAGGAGAAGCAATGCATGGCTAAGAAAATTATTAATACGATTAAGAAATAGCCATCGTCTCTGCATCTGGCAGTTTAAATACAGGCCAATCTAGTATGGATAGCAGTGAGGTTCATGATTTCAGTAAAGAGGAATCAATTATCAGCTTCATAGATAAAATGAGGTTATGATGCTAGTGCTGAACTCAGCAGAAACCAGATGTTTGGGTGTAGGGGATGTGCTTCTGGAGAACAGGAAAGCTGCATGTTGGTCATGCAGAAAAAAGAACTTTGCATTACTGGTGCTAGTGCATCACCTGTTCTGAACAGAAACAAACGTTTGCGATATTGACTGTCACCGGCCCAGGTGCATTTGATGGCAAAAAACATTTGATTTTTAGGATTAAACAGTGTTTATGAGTAAGATAGAATAAGATCCACAACTCTAACTATGAAGTCCTAAAACTTTCTACAGATCCAGAGGAAACATTTTGAATTTGAAGTTTCTTAACTTATAAATTTGTAGCTGGTGATATTAACATATCTGCATTGTACTGACTTCTGACCTGATTATAGCTGTCTACTGTAAACTCGTGTTAAAAAGCTACATGTAAAACATTGATGACTTGTAGACTTCTTTAATCCACTATAAACAAATAGACCTTTGCATGTAAACATCATGGAGCTACTTCCATTTAAGAGGACACTTCACTGAAGAACACATGAAATAAAAAAGTTACTTGACAAACACAATTCTGTCTTTTTTTGAAAGAATAAACTACCTAAAACGGGTAGTTCTATTCCTTACACTCTCAGTTTCCTTTCAGGTTGAACGGGTAGTGTTTAGCTGACCCTGCAGACATTTGTATGAAGGCTAGATAAATTGGGCTCCTGTTGCTGTTAACAGGGGAAAAAATTGATGTTTCAGGTGTCATATATTTCTTCAAAATTATCTATCTAAAATCAGGGACATAAACTCATACTTTAAGAGCATAATTTATTTCTATTAGGGACAGAGCTCCATTAAGTTCCATTTTAAACTGATATTTAATTCTCTTATGGGCTAAAAGTGACTACTTCGTTCTTTGTAAATGTTGCAGAAGATGGCCGTGTGGGTTGCCCTTGGCTTAAAACTTTCCTTTTCTTTAAGGCATTGTTTCCTCACCCTCTACTGTGACTGCATCACTACAGAACTTCTGTAGAGCCTTTGACATGTTCTTCATGTTGTGGGTGTACCTGACCTTTTAGAGTCATGTAGTACATCTGGCTCTTCTCTGTGCTTCTCTCCTTTCACGCACTAGCTTTGGCAGCCAGCCTTTTCTCATCCCTGCTCCGTAACCCTCCACTTTTGGTTTGTATATCTGGGCCTGCCTTCTCTCTTTTAAGCATGGTTTAACTTTTTTGGCTTCGTGGTTCCGTGGTTATGTAAACGCCAGTTCTGTTGTTGTCTGTGAAGCTGAATAAAGTAGATGGGCCTCATCATCCACGTTCTTCACCTGCCAATAAAGCTTTGTCACTGTTAATTATTTCAACTGAACCAAACGTTTCGGGCCCATATTGGATGTGCTTTCATCCACAAATAAATACCAAATTTGTTGCAAAATATTATGGCTTTGAGAAGCAAAAAATCATGCTTCATTAGTAAAAATCTCCAAGTATTGCAGCAAAATATTGCTTAAAGACAAAACTGAAAAGTTTTGTTTTCTTTTTTGGTTTTTTTTTTTACTGCTAAACTGTTTTGGCTTCTCCAAATGGGTGGATTTCAGCTGAAAATAAATCTGCCAAGCTTGCATGTATCCAAAAATATTTGATGATAATGCATTTTGTACTCATGATGGAATGTTGCACCTGTTTATAAGTGCTCCTGTTTCTTTGGTTATAGAATTCTTTCTGGTGTTAGTAGTATGATTTTTAAAGACAGTTCATCTTTTTTAGGAGGAGCTTAGTGCCATCAGAGATGCTCTGCCTCTAGACCAGACATGGATGAGGAGCTATACACTGATGTTACACTCCTTGCTGATTTGAGTCTAAATTCAGATGGAGGTACACCTGCATCAGTTAACGATGGTACCATAACCACAAAAATACGAAGGCAATTCAGGACAGCAACAAAAAGGGCTTCTCCATTTAATACTGGACCCTTAATTTTGTTTTTTTGAATGCTGGACCCTTAAAATCCATCACTGCCTCAGTGATTTGAACATGAAGGTTGTTTTATGCAAGGTATTTTATTAATTGTAGACAACAACAAAATCTTTTACAGCATTTTAACTTTTCAGTTAAGGTCTGAAGCCTTGAGAAAAAAGGGAGCTCATTAGTGACTGAGTGAAAAATCATTGAGAGCTGCTGTGAGGATGGACCTCTGCCATACCCTGGATCAGACCCAAAGTAATCTCTTGTCACACAGAGGTGGTGTGTTGTTAGCCTGCACTATTTTCAAATCAAATCTAAATGCGTCCTGCTTTCTTGGTTATTAGCTAGTGGGTGATATATTTTCTTTGTTTGCTGTCTCAGAGCTCTCTCTGGAAAAAAATGATGATGGTGATGTGTTCTATCTTTCTTTCTCTGTCAAGCTGTTGGTTTCATCAGCTCAATTTTTGTCTTCCAGGCTATGTGTGAACAGTTGTTGAATGCCTAGTAGTACTTCCATTTGCCAAGCTAATCTGTTTCTAGTACTTAAAATTCAACTTTACGTGAAATCTTTGGCAGCAAAAGATCTATGGTAAGTAGAACCTGCAATAATTGACAAAGTATATTTTGAACTCTAGGTTGTAGTCAGAGCTATAACTGCAGAGGAACTGAATCACAGATTTCATCATCATGCTATTTTAGGAGAGAGAAATTAATCATAGAACACTTGTTTTTAAAAAATAAATAAAGATCATACTGACAAGATCAGAGGGTTCTTGCTAGCCAGACTACTTAACAGTGAAAATTGTGTAGGTTATGTCTAGAATATAGAGTGGAATATAGGAATAGCAGTTTGTCTTAATATTGTTGACTTGCCAAGCTGTTCTGGTAGCTCACAGTGCAAAGTCTTTGATAAGTTTAAGTCCATAACAGCATGTTGACATAATTGCCCTAGCCTAGTTTTCGTGTAAGATATCATATATATTATATAGATAATATATATAGATATATAGAGATATATAGATATAGATATATTATATAGATATATTATATAGATGTCATATATATTATATAGTTTAAAGACTAAGAGTATATATCTCACCCTATGCCATTATTTTTTCTCTGGGAAGGAAAAGCCTCACATCATGTGGTGAGACTGCATATAACATTTTGCAAAGAGAAAAATTGTTGCAACAGCCCCCATAACCTTGTGATAGCTCCATTTCATAAGGTAAACAGTACTTTCTGGTGCTCCTTTGCACTGATGAAATTGCTGGTGCCAGTCTTCATGTAATCGTGAACTACATGTCCAATCATCACCTGGATCTCTGATTCCCTCAGGTTAAGCTTGTGCAATTTGAAACTGCAACATTTCTCTGGCTCCATGGCTGCTCCTGAGGTCTCAGCCAGTGGGACCTAGTAAAGACTTTTTTCCATGTGCCTTTCCACTTTTGCAGGCTTTCCTTCCAGGCTCAGGCCGCCTTCTCTTGAATTTGCCCTTCTTAAGTCCTTATTCTGGCTGCCTCATTTTACCAGCCTTACCATTTTAGTCATTGAGCAGTTTCCAGTTATGGCCAGAATAAATACAATACCCTCTGTTGAATCTCACCCATGTTTTTACTGTCAGGAATTGAGCCAGAAGCAGTATGGTCCTGCTTTTCAAAAGTGTCAGATGCAAACTAATCCTATATGAGATTTGAAAAAGGAAGCTGAAGTAGAGGGGGAGCCTAAGATTGCACTTCAAATGACTCACTCGAGGCCATTGGGAAGTCAACTGTAAAGTCTGATTCTTTGGCCAGTGTTAGACCTATCTTGTTACCTAGGTGTCCCGACTGAGGGATGTGCTTTGGAGGTGGTCGTCTTACCGGGGATGCGCTACACCCGAGGATTGCTCCATTCTCTAAGCTTGGGGAGATGACAAGGCTTCCTGGCAGCACAGTGGGGCTGGCAGGGCCAAATGGAAGATTTTCCCACACCCATTAGAGTTAAAACAAGAAGGAAATTAATTTTTCACGATTTGTTTGTCCTGATTATAGTAGGCAAGAAATAGCCAAGGCACCTCAAGGTTACTAACAGCTTCAGGTGATCGTCAGGTTACACACCAGAAGGAACAGGAGACAGATTCCCCTCAGCTTCTCCTCTGACTGTTGGATGCCTGGATAAGATTGGGGCTTCATCTAAGAGTTTAAAGCTTGGGATTTTTCAGTCTGACCTATGAATTATATGTGCTTTAGACAGAATCTTTATGGCTACTATTGGAAGGGAATTAGCAAAGAAACAACTTTGGTGCAAAACGATCACTTCCCTAATTTGAGCGTTTAAATTGTACTCTCTTGCCTACACAGACCGGGTACAGAAGTACATTTTATTTCAGATGTCAGTGTGTAACACTCTTTGCTTTTAAAGTAGTATGACCAAAATGCAGCGAATTGCAAAGGGGAGGAGCAGGTTGCCTGCCTTTGCCTTGTAGCAGCCAGATAACCCAACAGACGGCATGCTGCAACTCTCAGCGAGGCAGCAGTGCTGCCTGGCGCAAGGTTGTTTCATTTTACTTTGTCTGTCCTCAGCAGAAACGTAATTCCTAGGGTTTAGAGTGTGCTCTGCTGGTATGATGGCAAGCAAAGGTGTAGCTCAGGAGCTTTGATTTTTATTTACTTCCAGTTTTCCTCATTTTAGAAAAAATACCTTAGGTAAGAAGTTTTCCTGCCCTGCTCAGGTGGGATTTGAGTTCTTACTGAAATAAGAATGTGCTAAAATTCAGAATTTGTAGACGTATAAATAGATCTCAATTGCATGGGGAGTAAACACATCAGTGCCTGCAATTAAAGACCCAGTAAGGAGTTGAAAATATTTTTATAAATTTTCAGGTGCATCCCCAAATGCATAGGTATGCCCATTATAGCATATTCTTATGACTCCGGAGTGTACAGGGGAACCTGACTTTCGCATGCATGGGTAGGTTGAGTATTTTAGTCCCGTAGACAACAGCCAATGTGCATATTTTATGTTTAGTACAAATTAGCCATGCAGGATATCAAATGTGTGCCTGAGAGGAGGTACAGTGTATTGAAATTAGAGTCCAAATGAAATCTGTTTGGTATCAAAACAGTCAAATCCTGAGCTAGCTTCCTCACCGGTGTCAATCAGTCCAGCTCCATTAACTTCAGTAGAGCTCTGCCTCTGCGTCAGCTGGGGAAAAGGCCTACTCTGAATATTTTCAGTAAACACAGCATAGCTCTCTTAATAGATGAAAAACACTTTAGTCGAATTTTTTCATGTAAACTTACTCTCACAATTTATAAATTAGCTTTGAGCCTGGCCTGTAAACAGTTCTGCTGGGGCACTGTCTGCTGCTGGAGAGGGGTGTCTGGGTCTGACAGAAGAGCGGAGGCTCTGTATGGGGATCAAGTAGGATGTGGTTAGATGCTGGTCATCTACCCTCTCAGTGGGCATGGGAACGGCATGTCCTTACCAAGGGGCAGACTTGCCCTCACAACATCCATGAGCTTTCCTATCTTTTAGTGGCTGCAAATTGTGACTTTGGACTCAGGCTGGCATTTTCAAAAAAAGACAGGTGACTTAGTAGCTGGAGACATACTCCTTGTCAGTAGGACTTGGGGTCATAAATATACAAGCTTTTTAATCATTGTTTCTTGAGGCCCTGAGTCCTGAAGATATTTTGAAAAATTTACTACTCTGATACGAAAGTGGTAGGTGCTTTCAAAATATCACGGTTTAATTAGATGACCCTAATAAAAGAAAGTCAACCTGAGCATTCTTTCTGCCTGCCAGTTTTAATTAACATAGAGAAGAAAGATGAATAAAGACTCAAAAACTCATTTGCCCTGTTTGAGTTTGATGCTCTCTCAAAATAGAGACCATCAAGCTTCATGGGAGGGTGCAGAAGGTTTCCTCATAGCAACAGAAGACAAGCCCTCTTTAATTAGAATTGAAGGGATTTCGAATGTTTGTTCTCTTGTGACTTGAGTGAGCATTGGGAAAGAACTGAAGAGCAACTGGGTTAGAAATTAGGGCTGAGATAAGTGTTTGAAAGGAAAAAATAAATTTCTCTTGTGTCTAGACATAGAGAGTTCCTACACTACAGGCACAGCAGCTGCAGTGTTTATACTGTCTCTAATATCATTCCAGAGGAAACAAAAGGGCTTAATATCTTTGCTGCTTATGCGTAAACCTCTTAAATGTGGGCTGGACTTTTTTGGTATCCCTCTGTAAGTATTGCTCAATGAAGCTTGAAGTTTTGCTAGATTTGGCAACTAATTCTTCCAGTTTTTGGTTTTCAATGGTTGCTTAAAATCAAGACAGAGACCTTTGTATGCCAGAACAGAAATTTTCACCAGGGTCCAGTAATCGCTCATGTCATGCACTGCATGCTCCATCACCCCTAAGCGACAGCAAACAGCAGCACCTCCTTAACTGTTTACCCCACATTTCCTGGAGTTGTAAATACTGCCCTTTTTTAAAGGCAGATAACGAATAAATTATAGCTGCAGTGTCTCTCTTCCACACTGAGGTTATGACTATTCTTGAGGCACCAAGCAAAAAAAAAATCACAAATACAATAGTAGCATCTTCCACAGAGACTCTGTATAGGCATGTATGCTGCCCATTAATTACCTTAATTATTGACATAAGATATCCTGACAATACTTGGGCCAAAGTTTTTAAAATCAGAGCCTCTGTTTAGCCCTTCTGCACGCAGCCAGTTGGGATTTGTGTGAACCTGAGATGTGCCAGATTCCCAGGGCTCTTCTCACAGACCATGCAGGAGAGCTCTGGGTGCCGCTGCCAGGTGTAACTCCTTCACAGGAGGGGAGTTGTTAACTCCCTTGTAGTCATATCTCTGAGGTTGCCAATTTAATCTCTCCTAGTAACTTGTGTCCTCCTCTGGCACCTCTCTGCAGTCTCTCTGTCTGAGATCACTCTACTTTCCATCATTGCCTCCTATAGTAATAACTGCATCTGAGACAACAGTTGATACTTCAGTTCACTGCTCTCACTATTGTCTTTTATTGCTTGGCAATAAAGGGATCTGCTTTTTGCAGTAGTGAGATATATAGAGGTGAGGAACCCAAGATCACCTCCAAGTTACTGCGTTAAAATAATACATTGTGAGTTATGGTGCTGCACACAATATAAGCTGTAACAGCTTACAGTTTACAAAGCTGCTGCTGGAAGCAAAAATCCCTATATGATATATTTTTCATTACATGACTGCAAACTTTTCCTACCATATTAGCAGGCCTGTTGTCTGCTGTTTGCATGCTAAATCCTATTCATATCAATGAGAGATTTAGGAAAATAAAGTTCTGAATAGGATGGTACAAGGCATAATACAAGAACCTCAATAGAAAAGGAAGTTACTTCAGGTGCCAGTAAAATGAACTGAGTGTTTTTGTTATTAATAGTCTGATCTGCATGCCAAAGCTCTGTGTGGGAGCACCTGCATGGCCCATTTACAGATGGGAAAGTGTGTGGTATTTGAAATATTAGAAGAATACCCATTGGCAGATGGTGAAATAATGTGGTATTTGAAGTATTAGAATAATCATGAATTGAAATTAACCTTTTTAGCTGCATATCTGCAGATAATCGATACTGCACAGATCACCAGTTGCTACTTCTGAGATAAGGGGTGGGAACCTCCTAAGAAAATCTAATTTGGTTTCCTGCAGTTTACTTTCTACAATAGGATAGAAGAAATATCTGGCCTATCATGAAACTTTATTTGTGACTAGTGAATTAAATGTGATAGGTGTCAGAGAGAGCAGTATACTAATCTGTAGTCAAATTTTTGTCTGCCAAATAGCAGCTTAAGCTCCAGTCTTGGTATTGCCACTAAATTTGCTGGCAAACAGTCAGCAAATCACATTTAGACCTTTCAGCTGCAAAAATAGAATGTGAAGTTGAAGCTACTTTGGAAGAGCCCTGGACAGTCAAAGGACTATAGGACAATATGTCTAGAACGAATTGTTAAATGATGCAGCCCCTTCAGGTGGAATTGCTTGCAATAAAATGACCAGCGTGCACTAGGCCAAAAGCCATGTGCATTGAGATACGCTGGATGTAACAAGGGTTTTATGCTTAGAAGAGTTATTCTCCCCACTTGGCCAGAAGTGTCATTAATGTCCAAGAATTCTGTTATCTGATCACTTACATTCACATGCTCTTTAACTTGTTCATGGAGAGCTTTTAATATTTTGAACGTACCCAGTGTCTTTGTATTGGTGTGGGTTTAAAACATAATTTATCTTAGATAAGGATAAGACAGATCCCTAGATGTCATTTATCCAATTACATTATCACAGGCACCTTCTATGAATAATCAGCACTCAGGAGAACCCAGACCTTGCCTGTCTCTTTCCAGCATCCTCCTGGGGACATGTAATCGGACATTCAGACTCCCTGTAGAAGAGAGGAAATGTTTTGATAAGATAATCTCCAAAATCAATATACTTTGCAGTTTTATTGCACTGATCTACATGCAACTTTATGGAAATATGTACTAAGTAGGAAGTATAGCTCTGCAGAGAATCTAAATTCAACTCTCTTCAGAAAATAAAAAGGAGTTAAATGCAGGACTGACTTCATCTTGGCATTTACTGAATTGTACTTCCAATAAGGAGTTTTCAGTATTTAATAAATATATATTGGAGTTTCTTTGGTAACTAGTATTGCCCTTAGGTAATTAAATCAGATAGTCAACATCTTTAGGTCTTTTACAAATAGGAGTCTTACAAATAAAGCTGAAAATTCTCATATTGAGAATATTTTCCTTCTCTTGTCTCTGTTGATTTGAAAAGCCTTCAGGATATGATATAAATCGCTGTAAAGTAATTGTCTCACAAATGCAGGATAATTTTCTGATGACAATGATTTAGAGATTATTCTTAAAAAAAAAAAGCTGAACCAAAAGATAGTAGAGAAACTTCTTGTTTTGAAGGGACTGAAGTGAATAGATACTTCATGAGCAAAGACTGATAAACGATATAATTAAGCTGGGAAATCTGTCCCAGTGGAGCTTCCTGACTTACTGAGTTTGGGGCCTCTGTGTTAGACTTGGAAATTTTTGTTAATATTTCCTGAACTTGAGCAAGGTGAGGATGGACCTTGAGAAGGAACAGACCCTGCCTCTGTAAGAGCTAAGGCTCTGCTTTCCAGCTGCTCAGTGAACGACAGGCCTGTCAGTCTGACCTCAGTGCTGGGGAAGGTTATGGAGAACATCACCTTGAGTGCCATCACATGGCACGTACAGGGCAACCAGGTGATCAGGCCCAACCAGCACGGGTTTATGAAAGGCAGGTTGTGCTTGACCAACTTGATCTCCTTCTATGACAAGGTGACCTGTCTACTGGATGAGGGAAAGGCTGTGGATGTTGTTTACCTGGACTTTAGTAAAGCCTTTGACACCATTTCCCATATCATTCTCCCGGAGAAACTGTCTGTTCTTGGCTTGGACGGCCGTACTCTTCACTGTGTAAAAAAGTGGCTGGAAGTCTGGGTCCCAAGAGTTGTGGTGAATGGAGTTAAATCCAGTTGGTGGCCAGTCACAAGTGGTGTTCCCCAGGGCTCAATACTGGGGCCAAATCTTTTTAACATCTTTATCAATGATCTGGACGAGGGGATAGAGTGCATCCGCAGTAAGTTTGCAGATGACACTTGGGTCACAACAACCCCATGCAATGCTACAGGCTTGAGGAAGAGTGGCTGGAAAGCTGCCTGGTGGAAAAAGGCCTGGGTGTGCTGGTTGACAGCCAGCTGAACATGAGCCAGCAGTGTGCCCAGGTGGCCAAGAAGGCCAAGGGCATCCTGGCTGGTATCAGGAATTGTGTGGCCAGCAGGAGTAGGGAAGTGATCGTGTCCCTGTACTCAGCACTGGTGAGGCCACACCTCAAGTACTGTGTGTTCAGTTTTGGGTCCCTCACTACAAGAAGAACATTGATGTGCTGGAGTGTGTCCAGAGAAGAGCAACGAAGCTGGTGATGGGTTTGGAGAAGAAGTCTTATGAGGAGCAGCTGAGGGAGCTGGGGCTGTTTAGTCTGGAGAAGAGTAGGCTGAGGGGGGACCTTATTGCTCTCTACAACTACCTAAAAGGAGGTACCTGTGTTGGTCTATTCTCTCAAGTAACTAGCGATAGGATGAGATGAAATGGCCTCAGGTTGCATCAGGGGAGATTTAGATTGGATATTAGGAAAAATTTCTTCTCTGAAAGGGTTGTCAAGCATTGGAACAGGCTGCCCAGGGAAGTGACTGAGTCATCATTCCTGTAAGTATTTAAAAGACGTGTAGATCTGGCACTTAGGGACATGGCTTAGTGGTGGACTTGGCAGTGTTAGGTTTATGGTTGGACTTCATGATCTTAAAGGTCTTTTCCAACCTAAATGATTTTATGATTCTAGAACAAATGAACCCCCAGTTTCCACATTTGAAAACTCCATTTTAGCAGCTCCCTGAGGCTTACAGTTCACTTTTTCATGGATATATGCTAAGAGAAGGAAAAAGACGCAAGGCAATAGATCAAAAATAGATCAATAGTCACATAGGTAGCCCAGGAAATACCTTTTGTCTCCCTCTGTAGATGTGAATATATGCAGAGCTGTATGTGCATATCTATGATTATTTGAGGATATGCTTTTCTTCTCCATATTGGGATGTTCTTCAGGAATCCAGTTGCTGCTCAAGAGCTCTTGTTTAATACCAGTTGTTTTAAACAAGTCTATCATTTCTGTTTCTGAGGAAACGCTATTCCTTCTGGATTTACCTTCTAGAAGAAAATCTTGTGTCAGTCAGCCTGTTGTCTAAAAATCCTCCCATTTGAATGGGTGCTCACAAAGATTTACTCATTCTCTAAAGTCTGTGATCTGCTATAGTCTTTAATAGTAATGAATATCATGTTCACAGAAGGATTTGGTAATACAGATATTTAATTAAATCAACTAGAAATCAGATGTTTTATGTAGCCAGGTTTCCTAAATAATCACAAGGGCTATAAATGGCTTAAACTGGTACCTGGTTAAAATGCAGGAAGAACAGATGACATGTTTTTCATGTGGAGTTTGGGCTATTGTTTTGTGAATATGAGATCTCATCAACATAATTAATTAGCTAATTCTGGATAATACAGGTGCATCGGTTCATACTTCTTGTGAAAACAATCAAGGTGCCTGTCTAATTTAATTTTAGGTGTAGCTAATCTTGTATTCAATGGACTTTATTTAGCACCCTTTCAGGCTCAATGCTGGTGTAGGGCTTTTCAGGTTATGCCAGGGAAAACATGAATTCAAACAGAGGACCTAACATCCTATACCTGCTTCTTTCATCCCCCGCCCTGTCTCCACCCTCCTCCAAACCTGCAATCAGAAGAGCCTTTCATAAATCCCTAAACTTAATATTTTATTAAAATATCACAAAACAAAAGTTTAAAAGCCTGTGGATTTCAAAGGTGGCTTTGTTTTTAAAATATATGCTCTTTATCAGGTGGCAAAACTGATTTTTTTTTTTTTTTCTTTCATGAGAGTAATAATTTTACTTCTTGTGGTGTCTTGATATTCTTTTTCTCCTTAACAGAACTATGGACAGCATAAAAGTAGTATCGAGTAAAAAGAGTTTTAGGTGTAAGCCTTTGTTCAGCTTCCTCTGCTTGCTGGAAGCAGGTTTTGATTTTCTTAACTAATTTGTAACCTTCAGTGGCTGCTGAGGTGGTGAGAAAATAAAACATTGTTAGCTTACTCTAGATGCCTAACAAATGAAAGACAGAGTTAGGACACGATGTATACAATAAACAGCACTTCAGTGACAAAGCCCAGGTGACCAGAAAGGTGCCTGGCCTCTGGAAAGAAGGCTTCAGGTGAGCAGCCTGAGGCTGAGGCATTTGGAATGGGAGGGACTTATGGTGCCATAAGGAAAAGGAATAAGCTTGAAAAGAATTTGTACAAAATCTCTAGTACAAAAAACTTGGTGATATAAAAGCAAGATAGTGAATGCATCCTTCTGAGGAAAACAAAACTGATTTCAGTGTTATATTTGAGAATGTAACCTAGTCAGGAAATACTGATATTCCACAGCCATTTTATTCTCCACTGTAATTCTTCTTCAGCTGTACTATTTTCTGTCTTGTTTGAGAGCTGTCTATACAGGGTGCTTCTAATTGTCTCTTTAATGTGAGTATTTTTACTGTGAATAACTGTCTCTGATTTTTCATCTAGTTGCTTGGAGGAATTTGCAGGTGAAGTGTCTTGCTTGGTGCGAGGTTCAGCGCAGCCTGCTCTCGTATCACAGCTGCGAGTCAGGAGGTGGATTCCTTTTCCTGAGCAACACAGAACTGTTTTGCTTTGCTCCTTGGAGGGATACTTCAGGCTATGGAGAAACAGAACGGCAACCACAGGCATAAAGAAAGGAAAAGGGAGAGAGAGGCAGGTGTAAATGCAGTGTTGCTGAATGACACAAGAATATTCTGGGAACAGTGTAGTTTTAATGTAACAATAAGGCTGATAGAGAAAGACTCAGAAGCTGGTTATTTTAAGATCTTGAAACCCAAAATGCCTTAAGCAATTTTACTTTAATTTGCTCTGGTGTGTGCATAGATAAACACATCGACACTGAGCAGCAATAAAGCCAGACTAACCCTTGTTTCAGTGTGTCATTTAATCTAGCTCCTGGATGTTAGGGGAACACAGAATAAAACCATATTTTGGCTTCCAGAACAAAGACAGCACAGTTCTGTGCTATCAGCAAAAACCTAGTATAAATGACAGCCCCCTTAAGGCCATTCTTCAGGGATAAAAGGAAAAACATGAAATACCTCTTTTTCTTGTAGATAATAATTAGCGCTCTTGGTCCTTTTTCATTTGACTCCAGTTTAGGGGATGGAGGTTCCCTGGCACTTCCTTGGCTCTTGGTGCTGCAGCTTTACCGTGCTGGAGAGAAGAAGAGTTCATGCCCTCTCTCGTGGAAATTCTAGCTGAATAGTGGCTGGGGTCTTTTCTATTCAGCTTTCTAGGCATAGTTTCCCTGGGGATTGATCGGGATCACTATATCCCTATGGGATTTCCGGAAGCGATATTACACTGGAGAGACTGAGTTCATGCATCTCTGGCATTTTTTCCCTCTTTGTCTTTAGCAGATGGTGGTCACAAACATTGTTCCATTTTTCCTTAAAAATGTTTTTTATATGCTAGGGAATGGGTGCAGTGCAAAGCTGATAATCCTTTTCTCTTCAGATGTCTTGATCCAAAAGCCCTCTCAATCCAGCAGAAAACTTCAGTTGGCTTTGTGCTTTTCCAAGACTTGGTAAAAGATGATTATTATTAATATTTTTTGTTTGTACAAGCACTTTCTAGGGTTTTGTACTACAGTATCAGTGAGGCTGGACTATAGTTACATAGGCTGAGTGTGTGCTGAAGGGAGGTTAGTTTGTAGAGGTGTGTCTTCAGTACACATGGCAGCATGTGAGCTGCTGTCAGCTCTAGATGCGGTATGGCACTCTGTGTAAACCAGTCAGGCTTGCTGGGTGCGAGTGACATGATTCTAGGATCACTGGTATTCTCTTTAGATAGAAGGAATAAGGAACTATTTTTGGCTGGAAATTTAATTCAATATTAGAAAGGTTGTACTAACTTAAAGGGTAGGAATGACATTATGTGAGAACATAGCTTTTGAGTAATTTCTTACTGCAAATTGATACTCCGATAAATTAATGAGAAAAGTGAGATATCCGAATTTGCCATGGATGGAGAGATATCATGGATCAGTGCAGCAAGGAGGGAGAGATTTATTGAAAACAGCTGGAAAATACAACATGCTTTAGGCAAATTTAAAAAATAAAAATGTGTAAGTAAAAAATTGGAGGAAAGACAGACCAGTCCTTGCACTGCATTGCTGTCAGGATTTGAGGGATCTGTGAAGCTGCTGAGTTGTCAGACTAAGGCTGTCCCGCAATGAACTGATATTATGCAAAATATACTAGATGTATTATGCAAAAAAAACCCCAAACCCACACAAAACCCCAAAAACACAGTGGGCATTGGACAAAACTCAGTAAAAAAGTACACATGCATGCTGTTCTTCAACATTTTCAAGCACTTTCTCCTCATCAAACAACAACCATGCAAATGTAACAGGCAAATGAACGCTAACTGACAAAAGTTGTTTGTCTTGTCCTTCTGCAGTCAAACACTGGGATAGTAACAACTCAGTTTTCAGAGCTGGTATGCACCCAGAGCACATTGGCAGAGGTGTCTAGTTGTCTTCATTTCTGAACGGAAGACTGCCTCTGTTCAGATACATCAGAAAACTCAAAAACTGTACAGAGTATTCAGAGAATTAAAGAGCTACCATGCATATGCAGAGTGAAAAAACACTGTGACAGAAATACATAACTTAAGTGGGGGGAGAACAGTCATGCCTTCCGGTGAAAATCTGTCTATGCCACCTCTTCTCCATGGCCCTATGCCTATAAGGGCATACAAATAACAATACAAATCAAAGCATTCTAGTCTGATGCTGTATATGGAACATATTTCAAGTAATACATTCTTTTGGAGAGGCTCCTACTGTTGTCTAAGTTGTTTGTACTTCTGTAGAAACTGGATGCCTGTTCATCGTCCCTTCTGGCAGATTGCATGTCAGCCACAAACACAGACAAGGATGGACTTATTACAGATCTCTGATCACAAAGCTATCTTCTCCTGTTGTTAAATGCATGATTAGGTTAGAGGTCCTAAACATAGTTCAGAAAACAGTGTGGATTTTTTTTTCAGGATTGGGCAAATAATTTTAGTATAAACTAGATACAGCGGACTTATTAATCATTTAAGACTGTCAGAATTTGAAGTTATCATGGAATATACTGGGTTTAACTTTTTTTAGAAAACAAAGCTTTATTGTGGTGTAGATTCAGTAAGCCTTAAACACTATCATGAGTTAACAACCCAAAGACTAATGCATATATAGCTTTCAAAGGCTCATAAACTCTTTAGCTAATTTAGTAGGAGGCTCTATCCTCCAGCCTTATTAACAATAAAATATTTTAAATAAACTCAAAGAAAATTAATGCAGGGTTTCTCCTGATAATCCTTATGGCTGTTGTCACACTGCAACTATTAAAGTAATGGCATTTTAATGGTAATAGATATGTATGCACATAGTAGTCAGATGCTTCATTGTGCAAGCACAATTGTACTTGCCTTTCGGTATAGAGGTCACAATTACTAAGACAACATTTGCCAGCTGTTATACTATACTGTTATCTGTGAAACTGAACGCTTTCCTAAAGACAAAAGCCAGCTAAAAATGAAAAGTATAGGTGCTCATACGTAAGGTGAAAACATCCATTGTCACCACAAAGAGTAGTGTTGCTGCAGTGGCAGTGTTAACTACTAACAGCAGCGTAACAGATACCTGCCTATTTTAGTAGATTTTGACTGCCAGTTTAATGGCAACACTTCTGTGGTGCTTGAATGTAATACCTTTAAATCAACTAAGAATGACGGGAACCACCTCTTGGAATGCTTTGCTGGCTGTAGACAGCTAGCTTAGAGTAGAGGCCTAACTTCTAGGTAGCTATATTTAAATCTAACCCCTCTTTGGGAACTGTGCAGGGATGTAATCCTTGATCTACTAACTTTTGGAGTATCCAAAGAGCTATTCTTTCTAGTGGCTAGAGAGGTTTTGACTTTTTATTTACTCTGAATTCAGCCTTGGACTGTATTACTTAACATAGCTGATTCAATGAATTAGAGTTGTAGAATAGTTCAGGTTGGAAAGGGACCTCAGAAAGTTTCTAATCCAACCTCCACATGAAAGAAAGGTCAGGTTCAAGATCAGACCAAGTTGCTCAGGGCTTTATGCAGTTGGGTGTTAAAAACATCCAAGCATGGGGAGTGCACAACCTCTCTGGTCAACCTCTGCCACTATTAGATTTATCCTGAGAATGGAAAAACTTTTCCTTAAATGCAGTTGCAGTTTATGCCCATAGACTCTCATCCTCCTGCCATGCACCACTGCAGAGAAACTGGCTCTGAGTCTTCCATAACCTCACTGTAGGTACTGCCAGGCTACTGCTAGGTGTCTCCCAAAACCAGCTCTTCTCCAAGCTGAACGAGCCCCAGTCCCTTAGGCTCTCCTCACAGGGCAAGTGCTCCAGACATCAGTCATCATGGTGGCCCTCTCCTGAACTTGTTCCAATTTGTTGATGCCAGAGTTGTATTGGAGGCCCCAAAATTGGATGCCGTATTCTAGATGTGGCGTAACAAGTGCTGAGAATCACTGCCCTTGATGTACCAGCTGTGCTGCTGGTAATGCAGCCCACGATGCTCTTGGCCTTCACTGCTGCCAGGGCTCCCTGCTGACCCACATCCAATTTGGTGTCTACCAAGACCTAATCTTCCTTCTTCACAGAGCTGCAGCCTGTGAAGAAGGAAGCACTTCTTGACAGAGCACTGGAACAGGCTGCCCAGGGAGGTTGTGGAGTCTCCTTCTCTGGAGATATTCAAGACCGGTCTGGACAAGGTCCTGTGCAGCCTGCTGTAGGTGACCCTGCTTCGGCAGGGGGGTTGGACTAGATGACCCACAGAGGTAACTTCCAAGCCCTACCCTTCTGTGATCTGTGATCTTGTGTCCTTGCAAGTGGTTCCTCCTTCCCAGGTGCAGGACTCGGCATTGGTCCTTGCTGAATTTCATGGCGTTCCTGATGGCCCATTCTTCCTGCCTCTCCCTCTGAATGGCAGTCCTGCCCTTGAGTGTATCAGCTGCTCCCCC